>JAEEGJ010005324.1_pt1 | contig 40765 bp, 30 predicted proteins | sample 8958761 | NCBI WGS metagenome assembly JAEEGJ01 (sample SAMN16246546, study PRJNA631951) | gut metagenome | biome: gut microbiome; feature: rumen; material: RS-attached | host: Bos | place: Iran: Karaj | collected 2018-10 | reverse complement strand
GAATTAGTGTGTCCAGTGCCATCGCTGGTAATTAGACTGGTTCCCTTCAGGGCGATTGTTAAATCCTCTTCTACATACCTTCCAATAAAATCAATATTAGCTTCGTCAAGAGTTAGGACATGCCCATTAGTTGAATCATAACTATATGACACTTTTCCATCACCAACAATATCGCCTGTATTGCTGCTATGAAGTTTGTATGTATTATTGTTGTATTCTATGAGCAGCGCCTCTGTTATTTTTGAGAATTGTGAAGAATAGCCTAATCCGGCTTCATATGCAACAGAAGTAAATCCGTTAATAGAATTATTACCAAATTCTCCCCCACTGGAATTCTGAAAGTATAATTCATTCCCTCTGGAGGCATCTGTTTCAAAAGAAAGAACGCCATTATTCGTGGATTTAATCAGGTTTGCTTCTGTACCAGCGGCTTTTAATGTATTATTACCTGTTATATGTATCGTTAAGTCGCCAATGTTGCTGATGATCTGTCCAGTGATAGTTGCTCCATCAAGAGTTAATATGTTGGGAGTAGAGGCTGTGGCGGGAGTAAACGTTACGGTTCCTGCTGTAATACCAGAGCCCGTAATACTTCCACCTGTTGCTTGAACTCCTGCTACCCATAACTGGTAAGTTGGGTCAGAACTTAATAAGAGGCTATTTATTGGTTTAGTGTTATCTAATGCGCTCATCAGTCCGATGTTGGGGGTGTTGATATACGTGGTGGGGGCTGGAGTCGCCAGATAAATCCCATCGCCATAATTGATGGAATTAAAACCATGAATGATGGATCGCGTGTTAGTGTTGCTTATAGTCAGAGAACTTGCATCCGAGGCCTTCGTAAATGTAAGTACGGAATTACTGTTCGTCGACGTAATAACAGTTAAGGTGTCACCCATCGTAATAGTGTTGGCTCCATCGTAGTTTATAGTCAAGTTACTTAGTCCGCTAATGATCTTATTAGAATTGAGCTCACTACTCACTCCTGACAAGGTCAGAACATTGTTGTTTGAAGCATTATTGAAACTAATCTTATTATGACTAGAAAATACCGATCCTGTCTTGGCTACCATTTGTCCACCTATTAACAGGCTTGTAATATAAGAATTATGTGTGCTTGCGTTATTTAGAGATGGATATGCAAATAAAGTTCCACCAAGGGAAAGATTGATCCCATCAATTAGTGGGATATTCGGAGAGGCAGAGGCTGAATTCACGAGGTTAATGCTGCCAAGAGGATCCGTGCTTGCAGGCCTAATTGTTAAGTTGAGGGTTTCATTTGATGAGATTCTTTTAATAGCGTTATTTGCATCTGCATTTATTTTGTTCTCACCCTTTAGCTCAATAATTAAATTGTCGATGTCTGTCGCAATTGGCTCATCCAGATTTACGCCATTCAATGTCAATATATTGTGTTCTGCATCATAGGATACTTTCCCATCATTTACAGTTCCATCTAAAACATCGGAGGCATTAGTGCTTGTAATTGCTGTTCCTGCAACAGTAATACCATAGTTTACAGGAACTGAAATAATAAGGGTATTCGTACCTGTTTTTGTGGCAACTAGGCTATTTTCATATGTAACATTAGCTCCTCCTGGTATGTCGTAGAAATTTGTAGTACTAATGTCGTATGTACTTGTTATGGTTAATTGGCCGGGAGATGTGTCAGCGTTGGTTTGGAACTTGAGGCCGTTGGTGGTGCTAAATGCACGATGGTTGCCGCATGAAATGACATTTTCGCCTATAAGTTTTACATTAAGGGTAGCATCTATTGCAGCAAAAATTGCATAATTTGTTGAAATTTCTATATTTGCTCCATTCAATGTCAGAGTCTGGGTGTTTGCATCGTATGTTACTGTTCCTGTAATGCCTGCTCCAGTAATCGCACCGGCATTGGCACTTGTAACAGCCGTTCCTGCAACAGAGATTCCGTAGGAATCCTGTCCCCAGGCGGAATACGGGAGGGTGAGGAGGGTGAAAAGAACCAGCAACTTGTGCAGTTGGCTACATTGGTTAAATTGGTGGCGTAAACGTTCTCTCATAATTGGTTTATTGATTTTTTGTTGATTATTCATTGTTGCGGAATGGATTCCGGGTGCAAAGTTACGACTTTTATTAATTGGCTAATGAACATTTTCTTCCAAACTAATCTGCATTTTCTTCCAAAATGCTTTGTTTGGCTGGCTTCATCCGTTTTTGGGAATACCTATACCCCATACCATCCCAATGGTTAGGGCTTAGGCTCATTAATTTAGGGAATTTATATAATGCATATTCTTGGCGCAAAGATACAAAAATAATCCATAACCTCCAAGCTTTTATTTGTTTATTTGCATTTTAACGTCATTACGTCATCTTTGCTTGTATAACATTGATATATAGGGGAAAAGACCGATAGGCATTAGATGCTTTAATGTCATTGCTTATCTCTGTAAAAGTAAAACAAGTTGTTTTACCTTCGAAAAGACTATCTTTTTGCTAGTAAAAGACTATATCTTACAAGGTAAAACAACTTGTTTTACTTTAGTACATGACGGCGCTCTGTTATTTAGAGCCTATCTATATATATTAAATAGGTAGGGTGAAGATGAAGCGAGCGCCTCCTGCGTGTTCTGTGTCGAGCTTTACGTCGCCATTCAGGCGGCGGGCAATCGAACGGGCAACGGTGAGCCCACAGCCTGCACCATCGAAGAAACTATTGAGTTTGGTGAATGGTTCGAATACCTTCTCGGCGTCCTCGGCAGTGATGCCGGTACCTGTGTCTTCTACAACGAACTCTACGTTGGAGCCGTTGATGTTGGTGAGTAGGGTGACGGAACCGCTGGTGGTGAACTTCATGGCGTTGTCGAGCAGGTTCACCAGTACGCGCACTGCCATGGGCAGGTTGGTGAAGAGCATCGTGGCTTGGGCCTCTTCGGCTGCCTGATTGATGAATCTCAGATAGTCGATCTTGTCGATGCCCGTCTCGCGAATAGCCTGGTCGGTGATGTCCGTTGCCTGACAGTTGTCTTCGGCTTGGATGGTTGTCTCTGTCTCCACATCGTTGAGGTTCAGGATGGTGTTGGCCAACTGGGCAATCTTGGCGGCGTTGGGAGTTGCGAAGTCAATCTTCTGTTTGATGGCTTCGGCTGCCTGCTGAATGAGCTCCTTCTTCTTGATGATGCTCTGCTCTAGTGTGCTCTTTGAGGCCATGAGGTCGTTCACCTGCTTTTCGAGCTTTTCCTTGACGTTCGTCATGGTCTGCCGCTCCTCTTCCATTTTGTCGAAGGCAAGGAGAGCCTGTTCGTAACCTTCTCCGACGTTGTTGAAGTTCTGTTGTAGGTCGCGGTAGTCCTTTAACAGGTGTTCCAGTTCGTCAACACGCTTCTGGTAGTCTTTCAGCAGTTGTTGACCTTCCTCGGCCGAGTCTTTCGCAGACTTCATCTGGAAGTAGAGGGCTGTGCCGAGGGCTGCGATGAGCAGTACGAGGATAATCAATACGATAGTCATAAACGGTTATGCTTTTTTCTGTTCTACTTTCATAAACTTGGTGAATCCTGTCATGGCGAGAACTTTGTAAATCTCGGGGCTGACATTGACAATCTTGAACTGACCTTTCAGCTGCATCACGGTGCGCATGGTCTTCTGGATGATACGGAGGCCTGAGCTGGCCATGTAGACGAGGTCGGTGCAGTCCATTTCGAGATCGACGCCGCCATCTTTAAGGGCGGGCTGGATGTCTTCTTCAAACTGATTGGCATTCATCGTGTCGATACGTTCTCCTGTCTTAATGATGGTTTTACCACCTTCTTTTAAAATCTGTGTCATAATCTATTAATATTAAAGTTTTATAATTCTTTCTTCATTGTAAGCAGGTTCTTGCCTTCCAGGCGCTGGTAGGTAACTTTATTCATTATGTTCTTGACGATGTAGATACCCATACCACCGATTTCGCGGTCGATGGGGTTTATGTCGGGGTTTGCATCTTCTTTAGCTGTGGGGTCGAACTCCTTGCCGTGGTCAGAGAGTACGAAGATAAGTTCCTTGCCATTGTATTCGGCTGTAAGCTCGATGTCTTCGGGCTTACCTTCGGGATAGGCGTAGAAGATGATGTTGCTGACCATCTCCTCCATTACCAGGTTGAGATTCATCTGGAGCTCCATGTCGAGCCCCAGCTCTTCGCCGATTTCCTCGACGAACTGGTTCACGCGTTCCAGTTCTTCAACTTGGTTTTTAATTTTTATCTCTTTCTTCATATGTTTTAGTGTTATTGGATATCTTTCTTACCTATTTACCTTTAAACATAACATGGTAAGGTCGTCGTTTGGTTCGGCGCCATTGCGGTGGGCCTCGACCTCGGCCTTGAGCATCTCGATGGTTTGTTGGGCACTCTCGAAGGGACGGGTCTTCAGAATCTCAAGCAGTCGTTCGTCGGAGAACTGCTCCTGCTCTTTGTTCTCGGCTTCATTCAATCCGTCGGAGTAAACGAAGAAAGGATGCCCCGTGATGTCGGCTATCTCTTCGCCCTCATATTCCAGTTCGGGCCAGAGGCCGATAGGAGCGTTTGGTATCATATCAATGAACTCGGCAGTGCCATCGCTCACAAGTATTGGCGGGTTGTGACCAGCGTTGCAGAAGTGGAGATGCCCCGTCTTCAGGTCAACCAGCCCGAGGAACATGGTGACAAACATGCCTCGCTCGTTGTCTTCACCCGAAAGGGCGTCGTTGATGCGGGTGCATATCTCGGCGGGCATCATTTTCTGGGCTGCGAGGGTGCGGAACAGGCGTGTGGCCTGCGCCATGAAGAGTGATGCGGGTACACCCTTACCCGACACGTCACCAAGGCAGAAGTAGAGCTGGTCGTCGATGAGGTGGTAGCCATAGAGGTCGCCACCCACCTCCTTGGCGGGGGTCATCGAAGCAAAGAGGTCGAGATCGGGGCGCTCAGGGAAGGTGCTGGGCACCATTGACATTTGAATATCACGGGCGATACGCAGATCACTCTCAATACGCTCTTTGGCAATGGTGGTCTCTTCGAGTTGGTCGTAGGCGGTGAGCAACTGCTGGTGGGTGTCCTCCAACTTCAGGTGGGCTACCTTCAGGCGCTTGGCACTACGCAAGCGGAAGAAGATAAAGATGACGAGCGAGAGCACGATGATAGCAGCAATGATGATGGCATTGCGCGTCATGGCTTGGGCATGTCTCACCTCAAGTTCACCCAGTCCGAAGAGGGTGTTCATCTCAGTGAGTTGCCGCTTGGTGTCGTTTTTGTTGATAGAGTCGTTAATCTGGTAAATCTCATTATAGTATTGAGCTGCTTCACGGTATCTGCCTAAGGCCTCAAGAATCTTGGCTCGCTGTTGGTGTATGCGAATGACGACGCCCATGTCGTCGCTTTTGTCGTCAAGCATATGCATACGTTGGTCGTTGTAAGCCAAGGCTTCATCGAAGAGCTCCTGCTTTCGGCAAAGCTCTGCTTTGTAGTAAAGCCACATTTTGTTGATAGGGCTTTCTTCATAAGTTGTTCTGTTGTGTACTTCATCGAGCATCTCTGATGCTTTCTCCAACTTATTTAGACCTAATGTGGTTTGGGCGCAAGCTAAGTAATAATGTGCCCAGCGAATTGAAGTTTCTCCATCACCCTTTTGGGTCTGATAATATTCTGATAGAAAAAGTTTCCATTGTTTGGTGATGTCGTCCAGCTTCTTATATTTTTTTTGGTTCTCAAGCACATCACAATAATAGGCGAAGATGTCGCAAAGTTGAATGGGCTTTGGCTTAATGTCCATCAGAATGTCAATACTCTTTTGATAAGAACTGGCCGCCTCTTCATCGTTATACATGTTCGCATAAACGTTACCCATGGCGTAGAAGGCTATGCCCATTCCGTAGTTGTCTTTACGCCGTTTCGCATCACCGAACATGGCGTTTACCTCTTTGAGGGCTGTATTTGTCTGCCCTGAGAAATTGTAGGTTTCTACAAGAATAGTCCACGTCTCATAATAATTGTTCCATTCTTTGATGGATGATAAGAAGTTAAGAGTGGAATGCGTTTGCTCATAGATGGAGTCGTTGAGGTCTGTGTTGTAGAAGAGAATGATTTTTTGCACTCTGGCATCACCTTCTTCTTTTCGAAGATTCTGCCGATGACATTCTGCGATGAGGTCATTGACACATTTGAGTTGGTAGTCAATATCATCAGAACCTAGGCTCAGTTGATACAACCTGCCATAGGCGGCAATCAGATGCTTCCCTTTAAGGTGAGGAATTTTACGCCTAAGATCTGCTGCTTCGTCGGCATAGATGGCGGCGGAGCACAGAAATAATAGCAGTAAAATAACCAACCGGTTGAGAGCCCTCATATTGACTGTCGTTTTTGATTATTGATGATTCGATGCCTATGGAATGAATTCCGGTGCAAAGTTACGACTTTTTATGCATTAGGTTGTGAACATTTTCTTCCAAACTACCCAGCATTTTCTTCCAAACTGCTATTCGATAGCTATCTTTGCGGGGCATTTCTGTGCGCAAAGATAAAAAAATAATCTATATCCGCCAAATGTTTTTGTAAAATTGTAAACGATTTAGTGAAAACGTAGGGGGCTATGCATTGCCATTTAGGTGCAAACCGTTTTCTATCACCATCTGGCGCATGTTCTTTAACAGGTCGCTGGCGAAGATAAAATCGGTGAGTTTCTGGTTGGTGGAGCCCATTACCTGACTACTCACACCTTGCCACTCCTTACTGCCTTCGTAAATAAATATGATGTTTTCGCCAATACCCATCACAGAGTTCATGTCGTGGGTGTTGATGATGGTGGTCATGTTGTATTCTTGTGTGATGGAGTGGAGCAGGTCGTCGATGACAAGCGAGGTCTTGGGGTCGAGACCTGAATTGGGCTCATCGCAGAAGAGGTACTTGGGGTTGAGGGCGATGGCGCGGGCGATGGCCACACGCTTCTGCATACCGCCACTGATTTCGCCAGGGAACTTCTCGTCGGCATCCTTCAGATTTACGCGGTCCAAACACTCCTGAGCCCTGCGGACGCGTTCTCGGTAGTTCATCGTCGAGAACATGTCGAGGGGGAACATTACGTTTTCGAGTACCGTCATCGAGTCGAAGAGGGCTGCGCTCTGGAATATCATGCCCATCTCGCGGCGCATTGCCACCTTCTCTTGCTTCGACATCTGCACAAAGTCACGCCCGTCGTAGAGTATCTGTCCCTTGGTTGGCTCTAATAGTCCGACAAGATTTTTCATTAAAACAGTCTTGCCAGAGCCGCTCTGTCCGATGATGAGATTGGTCTTGCCATCCTCAAACACGGTATTGATATCCTTCAATACGTCTTTATCTTCGAAACTCTTATAGAGATGCTTAACTTCAATCATGATAACAACTGGGTTAGGAAAACATCCGAGAACAGAATCAGTACACTCGAGGTTACCACTGCATCGGTTGAGGCCTTGCCAACGTTTACGCTACCGCCCTCGACGGTGTAACCGCAGAATGAAGGAACGCTGGCAATGATGAAGGCAAAGAATTGGCTCTTGATGATGCTCATCCACACAAACCACGGCACAAAAGCGTGCTGCAAACCGGCTGTCAGGTCGTCGGGGGGGATAATGTGGCCTAGGTAGGCTGTGCCATAAGCCCCCAAGATGCCAGTGGCTGAAGAGAAAATGACGAGGAAGGGCATGATAGTGAGCAAACCTAAGATCTTTGGTAAGATGAGATAACTGGCTGAATTGATACCCATAATCTCAAGGGCGTCGATCTGTTGGGTAACTCGCATAGTGCCTAGTTCAGAGGCGATGTTTGAGCCAACCTTGCCAGCCAGGATTAGGCACATGATAGAGCTGGAGAACTCCAGCAGCAGAATCTCACGTGTGGTGTAGCCAGCTACCCATCGGGGCATCCAGGGGCTCTGTATGTTCAGTTTCATCTGAATGCAAATGACGGCACCTATGAAAAACGAAATGATAAGCACGATGCCGATGGAGTTGATGCCCAGCTGCGCCATCTCGTTGATGTACTGCTTCAAGAACATCCTCATACGCTCTGGGCGTGAGAATGTTCTGCCCATGAGGGCCAGGTATCGACCAAAGGTGGTCAGCCACTTGTGTAATAACATACTTTACCAAATTGCATTTCGGATGCAAAGGTAGTTATTTTTAGGCATGGATTGCGCGGATTACGCGGAATTTTTTAAATTTTTATTATTAATCTGTGTTAATCCGCGTAATCCGTGCCTTATTTTTCGTACCTTTGCAGTCGATTATGGAAGAAGAACGTATCGTATTACGGACAGAAGGCCTCGTGAAGCGCTATGGCAAGCGTACGGTGGTTAATGATGTGAGCTTCGACGTGAAGCAGGGCGAGATTGTTGGCCTGCTGGGGCCTAATGGCGCAGGTAAAACCACGTCGTTCTATATGACCACAGGCTTGATAGTGCCCAATGGTGGCCATATCTACCTGGGTGACGAGGAAGTAACCGACTTCCCTGTTTACAAGCGTGCTAGAGCTGGTATCGGCTATCTGGCGCAGGAAGCGAGCGTGTTTCGTAAGATGACAGTTGAGGATAATATCCTTTCGGTGCTGGAGATGACGGGTAAACCCCGTGATTATCAGATGGAGAAATTAGAAAGTCTGATAGCGGAGTTCCGTCTCCAGAAGGTGCGTAAGAATACGGGTGACCGATTGTCGGGTGGTGAGCGTCGTCGTACGGAGATTGCCCGCTGTTTGGCCATTGAACCTAAGTTCATTATGCTTGATGAGCCATTCGCTGGTGTTGACCCCATCGCTGTGGAAGACATTCAGCAGATTGTGTATAAGCTGAAATATCTGAATATCGGTATTCTGATTACCGACCATAACGTAGACGAGACACTGGCCATTACCGACAGAGCCTATCTGCTGTTTGAAGGTCGCATTCTGTTTCAGGGCACTCCGGAGGAGTTGGCGGCCAATCAGGTGGTACGAGAGAAGTATCTTACCGAGAGTTTTGAGCTCCGTAAGAAGAACTTCCAGTTGTTAAATAAATAAAATTTTTTTTGAATTACGCCTAATATATAGCCGATTATGCGTAATTTTGCACCTCAATTTTGAGTATATATTATAAATAAGTACATAAGAAGATGAAAATTTCGTTTGAATGTGCCGATAAGATCAATGGTCTGTTGACCATGACTGTTGAGCCGGCAGACTACCAGGATGCGGTAGAGAAGACACTGAAGAGTTATCGTAAGAAGGCCCAAGTTCCTGGATTCCGTCCAGGTATGGTTCCTATGGGTATGATTAAGAAGCAGTATGGCACAGCCGTGAAGGTTGACGAGGTAAACAAACTGCTTGGTGAGAAGTTGTATGAGTATGTTCAGGAGAACAAGATTAAGATGCTGGGTGAGCCCCTCCCTAATCAGGAGAAGCAGGTGCCTCAGGACTTTGAGAAGGATGAAGAACTGACTTTTGTATTTGATATCGCAGTGGCTCCTGAGTTTAAGGCAGAGCTCACTGGTCGTGATAAGGTTGATTACTATACTATCAGTGCAGACGAGAAACTCATCGACGATCAGGTACAGATGTACCAGAGTCAGGCAGGTGAGTTTGTTAAGGCAGAGGTGTTCAGCGGCAACGACACTATTACTGGTGATATGCGTGAGCTCGACGAGAATGGTAACACCAAGGAAGGTGGTATCGTGACCGAGGGTGCTATGGTTATGCCTGCTTATGTTAAGGGTGAGGATCAGAAGAAACTCTTTGACGGTTGCAAGCCTGGTGATATCATTACTTTTAATCCTAAGAAGGCTTATCCTGACAATGACGCCGAGGTTGCTGCCATGCTGAAGGTGAAGAAGGAGGATGTAAAAGATCTGACTGCAGATTTCAGCTACCAGATTACTGAGATCCGTCATTTCCAGCCCGCTGAGGTTGATCAGAAACTCTTCGATCGCGTGTTTGGCGAGGGTACTGTAAAGGACGAGAAGGCTTTCCGTGAGAAAATTGCTGAGACCATCGCTCCTCAGCTGCAGCAGAACAGCGACTATAAGTTCCTGCTCGACGTTCGTAAGCACATGGAGAAGAAGGTTGGTAAGCTTGAGTTCCCTGAAGCTCTGCTGAAGCGCGTGATGCTGCAGAACAATCAGGACAAGGGTGCTGATTATGTAGAGAAGAACTTTGATGGCAGCATCAAGGAACTCACTTGGCATATGATTAAGGAGCAGCTCGTTGCCGCCAATGATATTAAAGTAGAGGAAGAGGATCTGAAGGCTGTAGCCAAGGAAGCTATCCGTGCCCAGTTCGCTCAGTATGGTATGAGCAATGTTCCTGAGGATGTAATCGAGAACTATGCTGCCGAGCAGATGAAGAAGCGCGAGAACGTAGACAATTTCGTGGATCGTGCCGTTGATGTTAAACTCACCGAAGCACTTAAGAAAGTGGTTAAACTGAACGAAAAAACAGTCACTTTGGAGGAGTTCAACAAGCTTATGACAGAAAAATAAGTTTTTTTAGGAAAAAATAACCCCTAAGTTTGAAGGGTTATCGACTTTTTTGATTATCTTTGTGTCCCAAACACAAGATGCGAAAGGTCGATAACCCTTTTTTCGTGTCCCATAATGATGTATATAAGAAGACGTATATGAAGAATGATTTTAGAAAATATGCTGTTCAGCATTTAGGAATGAATGGTCTCGTGCTCGATGACGTGATGAAGGCACAGGCTCAGTATCTGAATCCGTATATCCTTGAAGAGCGTCAGTTGAACGTAACCCAGATGGATGTGTTCTCAAGACTGATGATGGATCGTATCATCTTTCTGGGTACACAGATTGACGACTATACTGCCAATACACTGCAGGCTCAGTTGCTTTACCTCGATTCTGCCGATCCTGGCAAAGATATCTCTATCTATATCAACAGCCCTGGCGGTAGCGTGACTGCAGGTCTGGGTATCTATGATACTATGCAGTTTATTTCGAGCGATGTGGCTACTATCTGTACTGGTATGGCTGCTTCGATGGGTGCCGTTCTTCTGGTGGCTGGCACCGAGGGTAAGCGTTCTGCGTTGCCTCACAGCCGTGTGATGATTCATCAGCCTCTTGGTGGCGTGCAGGGTCAGGCTTCTGATATTGAGATTGAGGCCAAGGAGATTTTGAAATTCAAGAAAGAACTGTATACTATCATCTCAGAACATTCGCATACACCTTACGATAAGGTATATGCAGACTCGGACCGTAACTACTGGATGACCGCTGAGGAAGCCAAAGAATACGGCATGATTGACGAGGTGCTCAAGCGCAAGAAGTAAGAGATTGGAGATGAAGAAAGTATGTAGTTTTTGTGGAAGGGGTGAGAAGGAAGTTCGCCTGCTTATTACCGGTCTGAGTGGCTATATCTGTGAGGATTGTGCTCAGCAGGCCTATCGTATTGTGCAGGAAAATCTCGTTGAAACTCCTAAAAAAGAAGAAACAGACAAGTATCAGAATAAAAAGGTTCCCAAGCCCAAGGAAATCAAAGCCTATCTTGACGAGTACGTGATTGGTCAGGATGAGGCTAAGCGCTATCTCTCTGTAGCAGTATACAACCATTATAAGCGTTTACAGCAGCCAGCTGATGATAATGGCGTGGAGATAGAGAAGAGTAATATCGTCATGGTTGGCTCTACGGGTACGGGTAAGACCCTTCTGGCTAGAACTATCGCCAAGTTGCTGGATGTCCCTTTCACCATTGTCGACGCAACGGTGTTTACCGAGGCAGGCTATGTGGGTGAAGATGTGGAAAGCATCTTGACGCGACTGTTGCAGGTGGCGGACTATAATGTGGAAGCTGCCCAGCGTGGTATTGTGTTTATCGACGAGGTAGACAAAATTGCCCGTAAGAGCGACAACCCCTCTATAACTCGTGACGTGAGTGGTGAGGGAGTACAGCAGGGATTGCTGAAACTTTTGGAGGGTACCATGGTGAACGTTCCGCCTAAGGGTGGTCGTAAGCATCCTGATCAAGATTATATCCATGTGGATACCCGTAACATATTATTTATATGTGGCGGTGCCTTCGATGGTATCGAGCGCAAGATTGCCCAGCGTATGAATACTCATGTTGTTGGCTATAACTCGGTAAAGAATGTCAGGAAGATTGATAAGGAGAACCTGATGAAGTATATCGTACCTCAGGACTTGAAGTCGTTTGGACTAATTCCGGAGCTAATTGGACGTCTCCCTGTGCTTACCTATCTTAATCCTTTGGATCGTAAGGCTCTTGAGAGAATCCTTGTGGAACCTAAGAATTCCATTATCCGTCAGTATCAGAAGTTGTTTGATATGGACGGTATTCAGCTGACATTCACAGAAGAGGCACTTGAGGCTTTGGTGGATAAGGCTGTAGAATATAAGTTGGGAGCCCGTGGCCTGCGCTCTATCGTTGAGAGTGTGATGATGGATCCCATGTTTGACTTTCCGTCGAAGCGAGTTAAGAAATTTGAAGTCACGGCAGACTATGTTCGTGAACAACTGGATAAGTCACATTTTGAAAAATTAGAAGCCTAACAACCAACAACTGTATGACCGAAAAAGTGAATCTTACAGAAGCCCTGAAAAAGTACTTTGGATTTGATACGTTCAAAGGCGATCAGGAGCGTATTATTCAAAACCTTTTGGATGGCAACGACACCTTTGTACTGATGCCTACGGGCGGAGGAAAGTCGCTGTGCTACCAACTGCCTTCATTACTCATGGAAGGAACGGCCATTGTCATCTCGCCCCTTATTGCGCTGATGAAGAACCAGGTGGATGTTATCTCTAACCTGAGTGAACAGTCGGGCACTGCCCACTATCTGAACTCATCGCTCAACAAGGCTGCGATTGATCAAGTGAAGGAGGATATCCTCGCAGGACATACCAAATTGCTCTATGTGGCTCCGGAGTCGCTGACGAAAGAGGATAATGTAGAGTTCCTGAAATCAGTCAAGATATCCTTCTATGCCGTCGACGAGGCCCACTGTATCTCAGAATGGGGTCACGATTTTCGTCCGGAGTATCGTCGTATCCGTCCTATTGTGAACGAGATCGGCAAGGCGCCAATCATTGCCCTTACAGCGACGGCGACCGATAAAGTCCGTACCGATATTAAGAAGAATTTGGGTATTGTCGATGCAACGGAGTTTAAGAGCTCCTTCAACCGTCCGAACCTTTATTACGAGGTTCGGCAGAAAACGAAGGATGTTGACAAAGATATTATCAAGTTTATCAAACAACACCCAGGTAAAAGTGGTATCATCTATTGCCTATCGCGCAAGAAAGTCGAGGAATTGGCTGCCGTTTTGCAAGCTAACGACATCAAGGCAGCCGCCTATCACGCAGGTCTTGACTCTGGTACTCGTACCCAGACTCAGGATGACTTCCTGATGGAGGATATTGATGTGATTGTGGCGACTATTGCCTTTGGTATGGGTATTGATAAACCTGATGTGAGGTTTGTGATTCACTATGATATACCCAAGTCGTTGGAAGGTTATTATCAGGAGACGGGTCGTGCCGGTCGCGATGGTGGCGAGGGTATCTGCCTGGCATTCTACTCTCGTAAGGACCTTGACAAACTTGAGAAGTTTATGGAAGGTAAGCCTGTGGCAGAACAGGATATCGGCCGTCAGTTGCTTGTTGAGACCGCTGCATATGCAGAGACCTCTGTATGCCGCAGAAAGATGTTGCTCCATTATTTCGGTGAAGAGTATCCCAAGGATAATTGTGGTAATTGTGATAACTGTCTGCATCCCAAGACCAAGATTGAGGCACAGACCCAATTGGTGATAGTACTAAACTCCATCCTGGCTATCAAAGAGAACTTCCGTAGCGACTATGTAATCGACTTCATTATTGGTAAAGAGACGGATGAGATCCTTGCCCATCACCACGAAGAACAGGAACTCTTTGGCGCAGGTGCTGACGATGATGACAAGATATGGAATCCTGTAATTCGTCAGGCCTTGATAGCAGGCTTCTTGAAAAAAGAAGTTGAGAACTACGGTCTGCTGAAGGTGACACCAGCAGGTAAGAAGTTCCTCAAGTCACCCAGTTCGTTTATGATCGTGAAGGATACGGAGTTCTGCGATGATGATGATGGCTCAGACCATGATGGAGGCGCCAGCGCTTTAGACCCGGTGTTGAGTTCAATGCTGCGTGATTTGCGCAAGAAGGTGTCAAAACAGATGCAGCGTCCGCCTTATGTGATCTTCCAGGATGTGTCGATTGAACAGATGGCTACCGATTTCCCTGTAACCCTTGAGGAACTGAAGAATATTCAGGGTGTTGGCGAGGGAAAAGTGAAACAGCCTTATGCCAAGCAGTTTGTAGACCTCATTGCCAAGTACTGCGAGGAGAATGAAATAGAGCGTCAGGTAGATATGCGTGTTCGCACTGTGGCTAAGAAATCGATGCTGAAAGTGAAGATTATTCAAGGTATCGACCGTCAGGTGGCACTTGACGATATCGCTGATGGTCAGAATATTGATTTCGATGAGTTGCTCGACGAGGTTGAGGCAATCGTTTATAGCGGTACGAAACTGAATATCGACTATTTCCTTGAAGAGGTGATGGACGAAGATCATATTGATGATATATATGACTATTTCTGTGAATCGGAGACTGATAATCTGCATGTGGCCCAAGACGAATTGGGTGAAGATTATTCGGAAGACGAAATCAGACTGGTCAGAATAAAATTCATCTCAGAAATGGCAAACTAAACCCGAAAAGAGCAGTCATTACTGCTCTTTTTTGGTTAATTTGCATTAATAAGGTGAGTTTTTCCTAAAAAGAGAATGCCATGTGGCGGAAAATGACTACCTTTGCACGCAATATTTAAAGAAAGGTATTATTTATGGCTTCATTTATTGCAGACAAAATTGTAATGGACGGCCTGACATTCGACGACGTCCTCTTGATCCCCGCTTATTCTGAAGTACTGCCCAAGACAGTAGAGTTGAAAACGCGCTTTTCGCACAACATCGAGCTCAACGTCCCCTTCGTAACGGCAGCCATGGACACTGTTACAGAGTCTCAGATGGCTATTGCTATTGCTCGTGAAGGTGGTATTGGTGTGATTCACAAGAATATGTCTATCGAGGATCAGGCGCGTCAGGTGGCTATTGTTAAGCGTGCCGAGAATGGTATGATTTATGATCCTATCACCATTCCTCTGGGTTCTACGGTAGCGCAGGCCCTTGAAATCATGTCAGAGTATCATATCGGTGGTATCCCCGTAGTTGACGAAGGCAATCATCTCGTAGGTATTGTCACCAATCGTGACTTACGCTTTGAACGTCGTCTGGATCGTCCTGTAGAGGAGATTATGTCGAAGGAGAATCTTGTAACTACTCATCAGCAGACCGACCTTATTGCAGCTGCTCAGATCCTGCAGGAGAACAAGATCGAAAAACTTCCTGTCGTTGACAAGGATAATCGTTTGATAGGTCTGATTACCTATAAGGATATTACCAAGGCCAAGGATAAACCCATGGCTTGTAAGGATGAAAAGGGACGTTTGCGCGTGGCTGCCGGTGTGGGCGTTACTGTTGATACCCTCGATCGTATGCAGGCTTTGGTTGATGCTGGCGCCGACGCAATTGTCATTGACACAGCCCATGGTCACTCTAAGTCTGTGATAGAGAAGTTGGTCGAGGCAAAGAAGTCATTCCCCAATATCGACATCGTAGTGGGTAATGTGGCCACTGGCGAGGCTGCCAAAATGCTCGTTGAACATGGTGCTGACTCTGTGAAGGTCGGTATTGGTCCGGGTTCTATCTGTACTACTCGTGTGGTTGCCGGTGTGGGTGTTCCCCAGCTCAGTGCAGTCTACGATGTATACAGTGCGTTGAAGGGAACAGGTGTCCCCTTGATTGCCGATGGCGGTCTTCGCTACTCAGGCGATATCGTGAAGGCTCTTGCTGCTGGTGGCAGTTGTGTGATGATTGGTTCACTTGTCGCAGGTACCGAGGAGAGTCCTGGCGACACCATCATTTACAATGGTCGTAAGTTTAAGAGTTACCGTGGTATGGGCTCCCTTGAAGCCATGGAGCAGAAGCACGGTTCAAAGGATCGCTATTTCCAGGGTGATACGAAGGAGGTTAAGAAACTCGTTCCGGAAGGAATTGCCGGACGTGTACCATATAAGGGAACAGTTCAGGAGGTGATCTACCAGATGGTGGGTGGTCTGCGTTCAGGTATGGGATATTGTGGTGCTGCTACCATCGATGCCCTTCACAATGCCAAGTTCACCCGTATTACCAATGCTGGTGTCAACGAGAGTCATCCGCATGATATCACGATTACCAGTGAGGCACCGAACTATAGTCGTCCCAACGATTAATTAAATGAAAAGAAATCTGCTGCTTGCAAGCATACTGCTGGCTGCTGTGTCTGCGTGGGCACAAACAGATCCTGTTGTGATGAGCGTCAATGGTATTGACGTTCATCGCTCTGAGTTTGAGTATTCCTACAATAAGAACAATGGTGAGACTGCGGTTGATAAGAAAAGCGTCGATGAATATGTCGAGCTCTTTGTCAACTATAAGTTGAAAGTGGCTGCGGCGCTTGATGCCAAGCTCGACACCTTGACATCTTTCCGTCAGGAATATGCCATGTACAGAGATCAGCAGGTGCGTCCCACTATTGTTACTGATGCTGAGATTGAAGCTGAGGCTCGCAGGATGTATGATCGCACGAAGGAAGCTCTGGGGACTCGTGGCCTGATTCACCCGGCCCATATTTTTCTGGAGCTCTCTACACAGGCAACATTGCAAGAGCAAGAGCGTATTAAAACACGCATCGACTCGGTTCACCGTGCCCTTCAGAACGGCGCTGATTTCTCGGCATTGGCTCAGAAGGTGTCGCAGGATCCAGGTTCGGCTTCTCGCGGTGGCCTTTTGCCATGGATAGGGCAAGGGCAGACGTTCAAAGAGTTCGAGGATGTCGCTTTCTCGTTGCAGGCTGGTCAGACGAGTGCGCCATTCCTGACCCCCGTGGGCTATCATATCGTGATGATGAAAGAGCGCAAGCAGTTGGAACCATACGATTCGCTGAAGACAGAACTTCTACAGGCGCTTGAGCGTCGTGGCATTCGCGAGGAAATAGTTGATGCAAAACTCAAGAACATGATAGATCTCTCGCAGGGGGCACTCTCTCGTGATGAGATTCTTACCCGTCGCTCCGACTCTCTCGCAACCGTCGATCCTGAGATGAAATATCTCTTTCAGGAATATCACGATGGTTTGTTACTCTTTGAGATTAGTAGCCGTGAGGTGTGGGATAAGGCCGCATCTGATGAGGTGGCTCTGAGGGCTTGGTTCGAGACTCATCGTAAGAATTATACGTGGGATAGTCCACGCTATAAAGGTATAGCTTATCATGTAAAGGATAAGAAAGACGTAAAGGCAGTGAGAAACTGTGTGAAGAATCTGCCTTTCGACGAGTGGACAGAAGCGCTTCGCTCTACCTTTAACTCTGATTCTGTCATTCGTGTCCGTGTAGAGAAGGGACTCTTCAGGCCAGGTGACAATGCTACCGTCGATAAACTGGTATTTAAGACTGGCTCAGAGGTCGTGTCACTGAAAGACTATCCTATCGACGCTGTCTATGGTAAGAAGTTGAAGAAACCCGCCGATTACTCTGATGTGCGTACGCAGGTGGTAGAGGATTATCAGGGTTATCTTGAGCGTCAGTGGGTAGAGGCTTTGCGTAAGCGCTATCCCGTATCCATCAATCAAGAAGTATTGAAAACCGTAAATAAGCATCAATGAAAAGAATACAGTATTTATTAGGTGCTCTGCTGTTTATGCTCCCGCTGGCAGCTGGCGCTGAAGAGAATGACTCCGTAAAGGTGGGTTCCGTTATCGACGAGGTGGTGTGGATCGTGGGCGATGATGCTATCCTCAAGTCTGATATTGAGACCATGCGTATGCAGGCTGCAATGGAAGGTGTCAAGTGGGATGGTGATCCTTACTGTAAGATTCCTGAGCAGATAGCGGTGCAGAAACTGTTCAAGCATCAGGCCGAGATTGACAGTATCGAGGTGACTGATGCTGATGTGGCTCAGGAGGTAGAACAGCAGATCAGCTATTGGCTTGAGATGGTCGATGGCTCCCGTGAGCGCCTGGAGGAGTATAAGCATCAGCCTCTTTCTCAGATTCGTAGCGAACTGCGCGATGAGATGAAAGACCGTAAGATGGTGCAGCTGATGAAGCAGAAACTCGTCGAAGATATAGCTGTAACCCCTGCAGAGGTACGTCGTTATTTCAAGGACATGCCCGCCGACAGTATTCCTTACGTACCTACAGAGGTAGAGGTGCAGATTATCCAGCAAACTCCACGTGTTGAGGCAGAGGAGCTGAACCGTGTGAAAGAAGAGCTTCGCGAATATACCGACCGAATTAATAAGGGTGAGGCCACGTTCCAGACATTGGCACGACTCTATTCCGAGGACCCTGGTACGGCACGTCGTGGCGGTGAGCTTGGCCTGGTAGGCCGAGGCACTCTTGACCCTGCTTTTGCCGCTGTGGCTTTCAACCTTACCGACCCCAAGAAGGTATCGAAGATTGTTGAGTCTGAGTTCGGCTATCACATCATTCAGCTGATAGAGAAACGCGGTGATAAGGTGAATGTGCGCCATATCCTTCGTAAGCCTGTTGTCTCTGACGATGCGATTACGAAGACTCTGGGTCGTCTTGACTCTATTGCTGTTGATATCCGCAGCGGAAAGTTTACATTGGAGGATGCTGCTCCTATGCTCTCTGACGATAAGGATACCCGCAATAATAAAGGTCAGATGTCGAACAACGATCCGCAGACGGGTCATATCACCTCTCGTTTCAAGATGCAGGACCTTCCTCCCGAGGTTGCAAAGGTTGTTGATACTATGCAGGTGGGTCAGATATCTCAGGCCTTTACTATGATCAATCAGCGCGGTAAGACGGTGTGCGTCATCGCTAAGCTGAAGAATCGTATTGATGGTCATAAGGCTACAGTGACAGAAGACTTCCAGACCCTGAAAGAGGTTGTGCTCAACAAACGTCGTGACGAGCGCATCCACCAGTGGGTGGTCGATAAGATCAAAAACGTCTACACCCGTCTGAACGATAATTATAAAGACTGTAACTTCGAGTACGAAGGCTGGGGTAATATAAAATAATGAATAAGCGAGGGTTTCTCTATTTCCTGGCAGCAGTGCTGTTGATGGGCGTTGCTTCAGGTTTTGCCCAGAAGCAAAGGCAGAAGCGCCCAGCCCGAAAGGCTAAGGCACAGGATACCCGTGTGTATCTGGTTCATGCCGACGTGCTTCATTTCGACCAGATGCAGAACCCCGACGCAACGATTCTCAATGGTAAGGTTCATTTCACCCATCAGGGGGCCCGCCTCTATTGCGATAGTGCTTACTTCTATGAGGCCAGCAACTCTTTCGAAGCTTTCGGTCACGTCAGGATGCTTCAGGGTGATACTCTCTCGCTGGTGAGCGATTATGCCTATTACGACGGCAACGAACAGATGGCTAGAGCCCGTTATAATGTGGTGTTGAAGAATCGTAAGACTACGCTTTATACCGATAGTCTTGATTTCGATCGTCTCTATGATAATGCCTACTTCTTCGAAGGTGGTAAGATGATTGACGGCCAGACCACGCTGACTTCCGACTGGGGTGAGTATAATACCCAAAGTAAGATGTCGGTCTTCAACTACGATGTAAAGATGAAGTCGCCGAAGTTCTATCTCACTACCGATACTCTGTATTACGACACCCGTACGTCAATGGCTCATATCGTGGGCCCATCTGATATCTATTCTGGTGATAGCCATATCTATTCAGAGCAGGGCTACTACGACACGAAGAAAGAGCAAGCTCGCCTCATGAACCGCTCTGTGCTGTCAAATCAGGGTAAGATGATGGTGGGCGACAGCGTGTGGTATGATAGTCAGCAGGGAGTAAGTCAGGCTTTCCGTAATGTGGTTTATGTCGACTCCGTGAATCGCAATAAGCTAACGGGTAATTATGGTGAGTACTATGAGCACACTGGCTATGCCATGTGTACCGACAGTGCTGTTGCCATCGACTACTCTCAGGGCGACTCGCTCTTCATGCATGCCGACACCTTCAAGGTGGTGACGTTTAATATCGAGACTGATTCCGTTTATCGTAAAATCCATGCATATAATAAGGTGCGGGCGTACCGTACCGATGTGCAGGCCATCTGCGACTCGCTGGTTTATAACTCCTTGGATTCATGTATGACGATGTATCACGATCCTATTGTGTGGAATATCAATCAGCAACTGGTGGGCGACCGGATTGATGTCTACCTCAAAGATTCTGTCATCGACCGGGCCCATGTGACTGGAAACTGCTTCTCTATCCAACAGTTGCGTAGTGATACTACCTGTTATAATCAGGTGTCGTCGAAGGAGATGTTTGCTTTCTTCACCGATGGCCAGATCCATGAGACCCGTGCTGTGGGTAATGTGCTCATTGGCTATTACTTTGAAGAGGGTGACAGTATTCCCCTTATATATAATTATCAGGAGACATCCGAACTTCGCATGTTCCTCAAGGAGCGTAAACTCCAGCGTGTATGGACACCGAAGACTTCTGGTACCATGTATCCTCTGAATCAGATTCCTGCAGAGCGTAAGCGCCTTCAGGGCTTTGCCTGGTATGACGCTGTGCGTCCTGTCAGTCGTGACGATATCTTTAATTGGAGACCCAAGAAATGAAAGACGTCATACATCTTTTGCCAGATAGCGTTGCTAACCAGATTGCCGCTGGTGAAGTGATCCAGCGTCCTGCTTCTGTTATTAAGGAACTGGTTGAGAATGCTGTCGATGCTGGTGCTAAGACTATCAACGTCATTGTGGTTGATGCGGGTAGAACCTCTATTCAGGTTATCGACGACGGCAAGGGTATGTCTGAGACCGACGCCCGACTTTCTTTCGAGCGCCATGCCACCTCGAAGATTCAGAACGCTTCTGATCTTTTTGCCCTTCATACGATGGGCTTCCGTGGTGAGGCTCTGGCTTCTATTGCCGCCGTGGCACAAGTTGAGCTCCAGACACGTCGCGCTGACGATGAGATTGGTACCCGTTTGCTTATTGCCGGGTCTAAGGTTACGGCTCAGGAACCAGTCTCTTGTCCTGTGGGCAGTAATTTCAAAGTCGAGAACCTGTTCTTTAACGTGCCTGCCCGTCGCAAGTTCCTGAAGACAAATGCTACGGAACTTGCTAATATCATGACGGCTTTCGAGCGCATCGTGCTCGTATATCCCGGTATCCATTTCACCCTTCATCACAATGGGGTAGAGATGCTCAACCTGCGTGCAGCCAGTCTGCGCCAGCGTATTGCCGATGTCTTTGGCAAACAATACAACCAAGACCTGTTGCCTGTGGAGGTTCACACAGCTATGGCCACGGTCAAGGGTTTTGTGGGTAAACCAGAGGCCGCCCGTAAGAAGGGTGGGTTCGACTACTTCTTCGTTAATGGCCGTTATATGAAGCATGCCTATTTCCATAAGGCCGTTATCACAGCCTACGACCGTATGATTCCAGAGGGCATGCAGATTCCTTATTTCCTCTATTTCGAGGTAGAACCTTCAGAGATCGACGTGAATATCCATCCCACGAAGACAGAGATTAAGTTCGAAAATGAGCAGGCCATCTGGCAGATACTTTCTGCCTCGGTACGCGATGCCATTGGCAAGTTCTGTGAGATTCCTTCTATCGACTTCGATACCCAGGGGAGTCCTGAGATTCCCGTGTTCGACCCCGTCAATGACTCTATTGTTGCTCCTAAGGTTACGTACAATCCCAACTACAACCCCTTTACATCTGGAGCTTCTTCATCGTCGACGCCCCGTCCGCCGCGCGACTGGCAGTCGCTCTATGAGGGCATTGCTGAGCCCAGGCAGGAATCCTCCGACCTCTTCGGCTCTCAGTCTATGGATATGCTTCCCGAGTCTACTCCCCCCTCTAAGGTGTCTAACGATATAGTGCAGTCGTCGGCCTTCTCTGACCGTTCTCCTGCCCACTATCAGTATAAAGGTAAGTATATTATGACCGCTGTGAAGTCAGGACTGATGATTATCGATCAGTATAGGGCCGATATCCGTATTCTGTATGAGCGCTATGTCAATCAGTTGAGCAGCCATACGGCCAGCACACAGAAACTTCTATTCCCTGAGACCGTTCAGTTCTCTCCGGCTGAGGCAGTCACGATGCAGCAGTTGCTACCCGAACTGACTGATATCGGTTTCGACCTTAGCGATCTCGGTGGTAATACCTTTGCCGTGAACGGCGTTCCTGCCGGTACTGAAGGCTTGAACCCTGTAACGCTCCTGCAGCAGATGGTGGCAGATGCCGATACTTCTTTGAACGCTTCTGTTCTGCCGCAGACTTCGAATGTAGCTCTGACACTGGCAAAGAATGCCGCTATTCCTTATGGTCAGATTCTTGGCAATGAAGAGATGGAAAGCCTGATTAATGAGCTTTTCTCATGTTCGAATGTCAACTATACCCCTGAAGGAAAAGCCATCCTTTGCATCCTCCCTCAAATGGAGATAGAGCAGCTTTTGGGCTGAAAGGTTAAAGAATGTTATAGGAATGTATTTTCTTTCCTATTCCTTCTTTGTTCTCGAAAAAACTCCCTACCTTTGCACCCGCTTACAAAGCAAGGGCGTTTAGCTCAGCTGGTTTAGAGCATCTGCCTTACAAGCAGAGGGTCGGCGGTTCGAATCCGTCAACGCCCACTAAAATGAAGCGCTTCACTTGAAAAGGTGAAGCGCTTTTTTGATAAACCAAAGACTATTAAATATGGAAAAAGATTTTGTGTTCGATGACGTGCCTGTGACATGCAGGAAGGCTCTTCTTCTGTTGCATAAAAAATGTAATAATATGGAACGATAAAAATAAATGGGCTTTTATTTTGTATTCTGCCCGATTTGCATTATCTTTGCGCCTTGAAAGGAGTGAAGGCGATACGAGAATATCAACGATAATACTAAATAAAAGACAATGATTTGGAATCAAACGATTGAGTGTATGGATCGCGAGCAGCTTCGCGAGATACAGAGTCGCAGACTGGTGAAAATGGCAGAGTACGTGTATCACAACACGCCGTTCTACCGTAAGAAGTTTCAGGAGATGGGACTGGAGCCCGGTGACATTAAGAGTATCGACGACATTGTGAAGCTGCCGTTTACCAATAAGCTCGACTTGAGAGACAACTATCCCTTCGGACTGGCCGCCGTACCCATGAGTCAGATTGTGAGAATTCATGCTTCGAGTGGTACGACGGGTAAGCCTGTAGTGGTGCTTTATACAAGAAAAGACTTGGCTATGTGGGCCGAGGCCATCAGTCGTGCTTTTACTGCTTATGGCGCAGGAAAGGATGATATCTTCCAAGTGGCATACGGCTATGGGCTGTTTACTGGAGGTCTGGGTGCTCACGATGGCGCTACGAACATCGGTGCCAGTGTGATACCAATCTCTTCTGGTAATACACAGAAGCAGATGACGCTGATGCACGACTTCGGCACCACGATTCTGTGTTGTACGCCCTCATATGCCATGTTCCTTGGTGAAGCCATGCAGGAATGCGAGTGGCCGAGGGATGAGTTTAAGTTGAAGATAGGTGTGTTTGGCGCTGAACCTTGGACGGAGAAGATGCGTGTTAAGCTGGAGAAGAGCCTTGGTATTAAGGCTTATGATATCTATGGTCTCTCAGAGGTGGCTGGTCCTGGTGTGGGCTACGAGTGTGAGCATCAATGCGGAACACACCTGAATGAGGACTATTTCTATCCGGAGATTCTGGATCCGAAGACAGGAGAACCTCTGCCTGAGGGATCGTTTGGTGAACTGACCTTCACTCATTTGACGAAGGAGGGAATGCCTCTGCTTCGCTATCGTACTCACGACCTGACTGCCCTTCACTATGATAAGTGCGCGTGCGGACGTACCTTAGTAAGAATGGATCGTATCCTGGGTCGTTGCGACGATATGCTGATTATCCGTGGTGTGAATGTGTTCCCGTCGCAGATAGAGGATGTGATACTGAAACTGCCTGAGTATGAACCACATTTCCTGTTGACTGTGGATCGTGTGAATAACACGGACACCTCAGAACTGAAGGTCGAGGTGAAGGAGGAGTACTTTACCGACGACATGGCTACGATGGTCGGGCTGCAGAAGAAGCTGGAGGCAGAGTTGCGTAGTGTGATTGGTCTGGGCTTCAAAGTGAAACTCGTAGAACCAAAGGGTATTGAACGCTCAGAAGGCAAGGCAAAGAGAGTGATCGACAAGCGTAACTTGTCGAACGACTGATTGGCAACCAAAAGTATTTAGAGATAAACTATAATTTATGAAGACTAAGCAATTATCCATTTTCCTCGAGAACAAGTCCGGGCGACTGACCGAGGTGACAGAGGCCCTGGGGGCTGCTGGTATTAACCTTTCTGCTATGAGTATCGCAGACAACAGCGACTTCGGTATTCTGCGTTGTATCGTGTCGGACCCTGACAAGGCCTATAAGGTGCTGAAAGAGCAGCACTTCGCCGTCAAGATTACCGATGTGATAGGTTTCGTATGTCCGAATGTGCATGGCTCGCTGGCTGTGGTGCTGAAGCATCTTTCTGACAACGGCGTATTCATAGAATATATGTACTCGTTTGCCAATGGCGACGTGGCTACGGTGGTAATCCGTCCAACAGATCTTGATGCCTGCGAGAAGATTCTGGCAGAGAAGAAAGTGGAGCTGATGGCTGCTAACGACCTCTATCAGTTATAAAATGAGTGGAATCTGCAAAATTTCCCCTCGGAAATTTTGCAGATTCGTTTTTTCTTTGTAATTTTGCACCCGCAATTGAGACATTCGGGCGTTTAGCTCAGCTGGTTTAGAGCATCTGCCTTACAAGCAGAGGGTCGGCGGTTCGAATCCGTCAACGCCCACGACACAAAAGAACTCCTTTCCGCAGCCGTAGAGGTTGCGGTTTTGGGTTAAGAAAGGATAGAAAAGAATAGAATTATCGATAATTTACAGGATTTAGTTTTTTAACATGGATTTAAGTTTATTGACAGCCATCTCGCCTATTGATGGCCGTTACAGAAGTAAGACCGAGCCATTGGCAGAATACTTTTCAGAGTATGCCTTGATACGTTACAGGGTACGCGTTGAGATAGAGTATTTTATTGCCTTGTGTGAACTGCCATTACCTCAACTTCAGGGAATCAACCACTCATTATTCGATCAGCTTCGTGACATTTACCGTAAGTTTACACCTGCTGATGCCCAGCGGGTGAAGGATATTGAGAAGGTAACCAACCACGACGTGAAAGCCGTTGAGTATTTTATCAAGGAGAAGCTTGACGCTATGGGCGGCTTTGAACGATTCAAGGAATTTATTCATTTCGGATTGACTTCGCAGGATATCAACAATACCAGTGTGCCCCTCTCGATTAAGGAGGCGCTGGAGCAGGTATACTATCCTCTGGTGGAGGAACTGATAGAGCAGCTGCACGATTATGCTGAGCAGTGGAAGAATATTCCTATGCTGGCTAAGACTCACGGACAGCCTGCATCACCTACCCGTTTGGGTAAGGAGGTGATGGTCTACGTGTATCGTCTGGAGGAGCAGTTGCGCGGTCTGAAAGAGACACCTATTACCGCAAAGTTCGGTGGCGCTACGGGTAACTACAACGCTCATCATGTGGCCTATCCCCAGTATGACTGGCGCGAGTTCGGCAACAGCTTCGTAAGTGAGAAACTGGGATTGGAGCGTGAGCAGTATACCACTCAGATTTCAAATTACGACTGGATGGGTGCCATCTTTGATGCTATGCGCCGTATTAATACTATCGTCATCGATTTGGACCGCGACTTCTGGATGTATATCTCGATGGACTACTTCAAACAGAAGATCAAGGCCGGCGAGGTCGGTTCAAGTGCAATGCCTCACAAGGTGAACCCCATCGATTATGAGAATTCTGAGGGTAATTTGGGCATTGCCAACGCAATCCTGCAATTCCTGGCAGCTAAGTTGCCAGTAAGCCGATTGCAGCGCGACTTGACTGACTCAACCGTATTGCGCAATGTCGGCGTACCTATGGGACACGCTCTGATTGCATTCCAAAGTACTCTTAAGGGCCTGCGTAAGCTTATCCTCAACGAAGAGAAACTGCAGGAGGATCTTGACAACACATGGGCTGTAGTAGCCGAGGCTATCCAGACCATTCTGCGTCGTGAGGCTTATCCCAATCCTTATGAGACATTGAAGGCCCTCACAAGAACTAACGAGAAACTAACCGGTGAAAAGATACAGAACTTCATTGAGACGCTCGAGGTGAGCGAAGATGTGAAGCAGGAGCTCAGAGCCATCACGCCAAGCACTTATACTGGTATCTAAAAAAGCCATAAACAATTATTTTTAGTATTTCATTTAAAAAGACAAGACAATGGATTTCGAGAACAACGAGAAGAAACAGGAAGAAACACAGAACGAAGGTTTCCAGAAAGAGTATCGTCCGGGACGTTCACCACGTCCACGTATTCATACAGCACAGCGCCCTGTGTATGACCAGCAGCGCCCAAGCTATCGTCCCAGCCACGATGAAGGCGGTTTCCGTCCAGAAGGTTTTGGCGCAGGTCTTCAGAGCAACGCGCCTCAGCGTAGCTATCGCCCTCAGGGTGAGTATGGTCAGCGTCCTCAGGGTGGCTATGGTCAGCGTCCTCAGGGCGGCTATGGCCAGCGTCCTCAGGGTGGCTATGGTCAGCGTCCTCAGGGTGGCTATGGTCAGCGTCCTCAGGGTGGTTACGGTCAGCGTCCTCAGGGCGGTTACGGTCAGCGTCCTCAGGGTGGTTACGGTCAGCGTCCTCAGGGTGGTTATGGTCAGCGTCCTCAGGGCGGTTACGGTCGTCCTCAGCAAGGCGGATATGGAAAACCCTATGGCGCTCCATACAAGAAGGGACCCCGTCAGCGTACAGCCGACTATGATCCAAATGCAAAGTACTCAATGAAGAAACGTATCGAGTATAAGGAGATTAACTATGATCCCAACGAGCCCTTGCGCTTGAACAAGTTCCTGGCTAATGCAGGTATCTGCAGCCGTCGCGAGGCCGATGAGTTCATCCAGGCAGGTGTAGTTACCGTTAACGGTCAGGTGGTTACTGAACTGGGTACAAAGATTCTTCGTACTGATGAGGTGAAGTTCCACGATCAGCCTGTAAACATTGAGAAGAAGGTTTACGTATTGCTGAACAAACCCAAGGACTATGTGACTACCAGCGATGATCCTCAGCAGCGCAAGACTGTGATGGATCTCGTGAAGAACGCTTGTCCTGAGCGTATTTATCCTGTAGGTCGTCTGGACCGCAACACTACAGGTGTGCTCCTGCTGACCAACGATGGTGATCTGGCTTCTAAACTCACTCATCCGAAGTATCTTAAGAAGAAGATCTACCACGTATATCTTGATAAGAACGCAACAGCCCACGATTTGCAGCAGATTGCAGAGGGTGTACAGCTGGAGGACGGCGAGATCAAGGCCGACGATGTACAGTATGCTCATCCTACAGATAAGAAACAGGTAGGTATTGAGATTCACAGCGGTAAGAATCGTATCGTGCGTCGTATCTTCGAGAGTCTGGGCTATCGTGTACAGAAGCTCGACCGTGTGCAGTTTGCTGGTCTGACAAAGAAGAACCTGAAGCGCGGTGACTGGCGTTATCTGACAGAGGAAGAGGTTGATCGTCTGCGCATGGGCGCTTACGAGTAAAAATATAATATATGAAACGTACAAAGATTATTGATGTGCTGAAAAGCACAGAATATGGAAAGGAAGTTTGTGTAAAGGGCTGGGTTCGTACGCACCGCAGTTCGAAGGCCGTTGACTTTATCGCACTGAACGATGGTTCCACCATCAAAAACGTGCAAGTTGTGGTAGATCCCACAAAGTTTGACGAGCAGCTGCTGAAGGATATTACCACTGGTGCATGCATCAGTGCTGAGGGTGTTCTGGTAGAGAGCCAGGGTGCTGGTCAGAGCAGTGAGATTCAGGCCACCAAGCTGGAGCTCTACGGCCTCTGCGATAATACCTATCCCATGCAGAAGAAGGGGCAGAGTTTCGAGGTGATGCGCAAGAATGCCCACATGCGTCTGCGTACCAATACATTTGGAGCTGTGATGCGTATCCGTCACAATATGGCGATGGCTATCCATACCTACTTCCACGAGCACGGTTTCTTCTACTTCCACACCCCTCTGATCACCGCATCAGACTGTGAGGGAGCAGGTAACATGTTCCAAGTTACAACCAAGAACCTGTACGACCTGAAGAAGGACGAAAACGGCAAGATTATCTACGATGACGATTTCTTCGGCGAGCAGACTTCGCTGACCGTGAGCGGACAGCTTGAGGGTGAGTTGGGTGCCACCGCACTTGGCTCAATCTATACCTTCGGTCCTACTTTCCGTGCAGAGAACAGTAACACTCCTCGCCACCTGGCTGAGTTCTGGATGGTTGAACCTGAGGTGGCTTTCCTGGATCAGGAAGAACTGATGGACCTTGAAGAGGATTTCATCAAGTATTGTGTCCGTTGGGCACTTGACAACTGTAAGGACGACCTCGAGTTCCTCAACAAGATGATTGATAAAACTTTGATTGAGCGTCTGGAGGGTGTGCTGAAGGAGACTTTCGTTCGCTTGCCTTACACTGAGGGTATCAACATTCTGCAGGAGGCTATTAAGAATGGTAAGAAGTTCGAGTTCCCATGCAACTGGGGTGACGATCTGGCTTCTGAACACGAGCGCTACCTCGTAGAGGAGCACTTCAAGAAGCCAGTCATCATGACCGACTACCCACGTGAGTTCAAGTCGTTCTACATGAAGCAGAATCAGGATACTGCCGATGGTGGCTCTGTAGGTTATAAGGGTGCTGTGGCTCCTGGTCCTACCATGCAGGGTACTGACGTGTTGTTCCCGCAGATAGGTGAGATTATTGGTGGCTCAGTACGTGAAGAGAGCTATGAAAAGTTGATGGGCGAGGTAGAACGCCGTAAGATGGATACAACCCATCTGTGGTGGTATCTGGATACACGTCGCTGGGGTACTTGCCCCCACGCAGGCTTCGGTCTGGGCTTCGAGCGCCTGATACTATTCGTAACAGGAATGCAGAACATTCGTGACGTGATTCCCTTCCCAAGAACACCGAAATCAGCAGAGTTCTAAATATAAAAGCCCCGCCGGACTGGCGGGGCTTTTATTTATTTCGCTAAACGGATGCCTTCTTCTTCAATCGTAATCAGGCGTCGCTTATAGAGATCGCCGATGGCTTTCTTGTAGGCTTTCTTCGATACCTGGAAACGGTCGTAAATGAGTTCGGCGGGGGATTTGTCGCCGAGGTTACAATAACCATCGTTCTCGTAGAGATAGCGCAATAGCACCTCGGCAAAGTCGAGAGTTTGTTGACGACCGCTTTGCTGAAGTACAATGTCGATTTTGCCATCCTGACGCACATGATCCACATAAGCCTTAAGTCGCATGCCGCTATGCAGTGGCTGGAAAATCTGGTTGTCGAAAATCAATCCCTGGAACTTATTGTTTACGATGACCTTGAAGCCAAGGTCGGTTTTCTGCCACACTAAGATATCCACTTCGGCACCATGCTGTAGTGAGGGCAGATCTGTAATGATAGGTGTGGTGAGGTATTTTTCAACCTTAGCCGTAGCCATGAGGCGATAAGAGTCCTCGTCTACCTTGATATATACAATATGGCGCTGGCCTTGTTCCATGCGCTTTTTCTGTTCGCGGAAGGGACAGAAGATATCCTTCATCAGTCCCCAGTTCAGAAAGGCGCCAAACTGGTTGACCCATGCAACCTCCAGACTCGCAAACTCGCCCACTTTGGCGTAGGGGTGCTCGGTGGTAGCCACAGGACGCTCTTCCTGATCGAGGTAGATGAATACTTCAATCTCATCGCCGATGTGCATGTCCTTAGTCACATAACGCTGGGGAAGAAGTATCTCACCTTCTTCGCCACCATCTAGATAAAGACCGAAATCGACGGTCTTTACTATTCTGAGGGTGTTGTAATCTCCGAGTTTAAGCATGTTTCTTGGGGTATTATAGGAGTTTCTATTAGACCGTCGCGCAGATGGATGGTACGGTCTGTGATGGAGGCGAGCCCCTCGTCGTGGGTGACGATGACGAAGGTCTGGCCAAACTGGTTACGCAAATCGAAGAAGAGTTGATGGAGTTCCTCTTTATTCTTGGTGTCGAGTGAACCAGAAGGTTCATCGGCCAGAATCACTGCAGGATTGTTCACCAGGGCACGAGCCACTGCCACACGCTGTTTCTCACCACCAGAGAGCTCGTTGGGCTTATGTGACGCACGGTCGCTGAGTCCCATAAAAGCCAACAAGTCCTTGGCACGCTGACGTGCCTGTTTCTGAGATACCCCAGCGATATAAGCTGGAATCATGATGTTTTCAATGGCAGAGAACTCAGGGAGAAGCTGATGGAACTGGAACACGAACCCCAAGTGCTGGTTACGGAAGTCAGCCAGCTTTTTTTGTGAGAGGTTGGTTATATCGATGTTGTCGATGAGAATGGATCCAGTGTCAGGGCGATCGAGGGTACCGATAATCTGCAGAAGGGTGGTCTTACCAGCACCGGAAGGACCTACGATGCTCACCACTTCACCCTTATCGATATGGAGGTCGATGCCTTTCAGCACTTGCAACGCTCCGAAGCTCTTCGTAATATTCTTAATATCAATCATAATTCTTTATTTGTTATTTGCAATGCGTCGCGAATGAATCCAACGCAGGATAGCATCATAGATACTCTTCTCTTCATGGTGCTGAGCCTCAGTGAAACTCATTCGTTCATCCTTGGTATTTCCATACTGATCGGGGAAGATAATCATCAGGTTCTTACCTGAGAAATGCTTTTGAAGTTCATCAGGCAACCGTTCAAGCGCATTCTTATAGGAAATGGTGCCTTTACGTGCAGTGATGACTACAAAGAGGTGGTCGGGTGCAATGCCTGAAGCCAATTGGGGAAGCTCATTCCAATGGGCCATGGATGTGTACTCTGCCCTGACATTAGGATGGCGGTTGTTGATATATTCTTTAATGAGTATGAGTGATTCATTACGCCCATGGAACTGGATGCGGCAGTCGAGTTGCCCGGCCAGTCGGCTCAGACGCTCCAACCATCGGTGGAATCCTGGTTCAAACTCTGCTCTAGATGGTACGGCAACCTGAATGCGACGCAGAGTGGACATCGGTTGAACGAAACGTGTGAGGATAATCTGACGGTTCAGACCATTATAAAGACTCTGTATGAAATCACCCCAGAAGCGAGGGCTGATATCAGTATGCACATGCATACCCATGATAATTTCGGAGCAGGCAAACTCACGGAAAGCATGCTTAATACCGTTGGCGATGTTGGTGGCCAACCGCACCTGTGTCTGAACTTTTACCTCAGAAGCACTGGCCGTCTGTTGTAACTTCTCGAGCAGTCGCAAACCCTGTTCGCGTGCCTTATTGCTATTCTGGTCGTCGTAAACTACGTTGAGAGCCACTAGTTCGCGGTTCAATCGCTGATTTCGCATAAACATCGACAGATAGAGCAGATGTGGGGCTATCTCCGGATATTTTACACAGAGCAGTATCTTCTCATCGTCATCTTTTGGCATCTCGGCCTGTAAATGACTCTTCTCCTGAATGATAATCTGCTTGGATGCATGTTCGGTCATGATGGTACTGATGATGCATGTGCAGAGAATCATGATGACGACACCGTTAAGCATATCGTTGTTGACAAGATACTGCCCGGGGGCTACTTCGAGACGCATGCCAACCATCACCATAGCGATAGCGCCTGCTGCATGAGCAGAAGTGAGGCCGAACATCATGTTCCCATCAGCTTTTGTCAGACGGAAGATGAGGCTTGAGATGTAGGCTGCCACGGCCTTACCGAATGTACCAAAGAATACAATCAGAAATACTACCCACAGCACGTCGATACCCGTAAAGAGCGTGCGTACATTGATAAGCATACCCACACCGATTAGGAAATAAGGAATGAAGATGGCGTTACCGATAAATTCGATGCGGTTCATCAAAGGGGATACATGGGGAATATATCTGTTGAGTATCAAACCGGAGAAGAATGCTCCGAAGATACCTTCGAGACCGATGAGCGAGGTCAGAGCGGCACTGAGAAACATGATGGCCATTACAAAGATGTACTGCATCACCGCATCACTATATCGGCGAAGGAAATAGCGTGTGACCTTTGGAATGAGAATGACACTGCCTACACAGAAAGCCGCAAACTTGAGCACAAAGAGCATCCAAAACATGATGCCGCTGTCGCGACTGAACGAGCCAGAGAGTGCGGCCAGCATCACCAAAGCCATGAACAGCGAGATCATGGACGACCCTACGCTGAGGGCTACGCTAGAGTGGCGTTGCAGACCATAGCGCCCGATGATGGGGTAGGCTATCAGAGTGTTTGAAGCCATGATACATCCCAACAGGAAAGAGGCTGTACTAGAGTATCCCAGCATGGTGATGGCCATGATGTAGGTGAGAATCAGGGGTATGATACATGTCAGTAGTCCAAAGAAGAAAAACCTGCGGGAGTGTTTCTTCACACCTTCCATATCCATCTCCAGTCCAGCTAGGAACATGATATAATACAGACCTACACGGCCGAAGAGTTCAAAAGAGTTGTCGCGCTCCAGAATGTTGAAGCCATATTGCCCGATAACCACACCTGCCAGCACCATACCGATGATGTGGGGAATGCGCAACTTACTCATCACGATAGGCGCAAAGAGGATAATCAGCAACACCACAAAGAAGATTAATGTGGGGTCGGTTATTGGCAGATATGCAGTTAATATTGTCATTCTGTGTGCAAAGGTACGAATTTTTTTGCCAGAATGACATGGATTACATGGATTTTTTGTAATTTTGCAGCCAAAATGTAAATCAATTAAAGAATAAGGCAAGATGAAAGTAGCAATTGTTGGTGCAAGCGGTGCGGTAGGACAAGAGTTCCTTCGCATTCTCGCTGAGCGTAATTTTCCGATGGATGAACTGGTGTTGTTTGGCTCTGAGCGTAGCGCAGGTAAGAAATACACCTTCAAGGGTAAGGAGATTGAGGTGAAGTTACTTCAGCATAACGATGACTTCAAGGATGTTGATATCGCCTTTACCAGTGCTGGTGCTGGTACGTCGAAGGAGTTTGCAGAGACCATCACCAAGTATGGTGCTGTGATGATTGACAACTCAAGTGCATTCCGTATGGAGGATGATGTTCCCTTGGTAGTGCCTGAGTGCAATGCTGAGGATGCACTGAATCGCCCCCGTGGCATCATTGCCAATCCTAACTGTACCACAATCATGATGGTTGTAGTTCTCCAGCCGCTGGAAAAGATCTCTCATATCAAGCGCATCCATGTTGCTTCTTATCAGAGTGCTTCGGGTGCAGGTGCGGCAGCCATGGCTGAGTTGCAGCAGCAGTATAAGGAGATGGTTGAAGAGGGCGAGGTGAAGACCGTCAAGAAGTTTGCCCATCAGCTGGCCTATAACGTTATTCCTCAGATTGACGTGTTCCAGCCCAATGGCTACACGAAGGAGGAAATGAAGATGTACAACGAGACCCGTAAAATCATGCATACCGATGCCAAGTGCTCGGCTATGTGTGTGCGTGTGTCGTCACTGCGCTCACATTCTGAGAGTGTATGGATTGAGACCGAGAAGCCCATCAGCGTCGAGGAGGCTCAGAAAGCAATTGCCGCTGCGCCTGGTTGTACTCTGAAGGATGATCCTACGACGTTGACATATCCCATGCCGCTCGAGACTGCAGGCAAGGATGATGTATATGTAGGTCGTATCCGTAAGGATATCAGTGATGAAAACGGACTTACCTTCTGGCTCTCTGGCGACCAGATTCGTAAGGGTGCAGCCCTGAATGCCGTACAGATTGCTGAATATCTTGTAAAAGTAGGTAATGTTAAGTAAACAACTTATAAACAAGGTAGCCTGTTTGGCTACCTTGTTTTTTCTTCTTGGCTGCGGCACAGGTGATGATGATGGTCGTCGTTTGGGCGATTTCATTGTTGGTACTTGGCAAAGGGGCTGGGGTGAAGGCGATGTGGTCATCGAAGGAAACACAGACCTGGAACCGGAAAACCTTGCCTATGACAAGTTTATGTTTCGTGCTGATGGTTCCTATAATGGTATGATGCGGAAGGGGACGTTCTCTTCGTGGAACCAGTTTGGCCATCTTGTTTATGAAGGTACTTATCAGTGCGACAATAACAATCTGAAACTGGAATATCTCGATGAGAACGGGACAGAACAGAAAGTCCTGGCCCAAGTCGTCACGTTTACGGATGATACTATATGGCTACGCTATGAGAATGGGGAGTATCACGTGACGGTGACCTTTGTCATTCGCAAAGGTTATTCCTCATCTTCCACCTCGTCTTTGTGATAAACTCTTTCGAAGGAAAACTCGCTATGGGCTGAGAAATAGCCTAAGCATCCCCCTGCAAAATTGTTAATGGGGTTAGTGCCCGTCTCGTCCATCTGCTCCATGGAGTATAGATAGTCGTATGCCCGTTGGTCGATGGCACGTACCACGATGTGCAGGACCTCTCCCTCGTGGAGCACGTCCTCGTCATTGCTGCCTTCTTGAAATAAACCGAACAACTGTTGCAGTTCCTTGTTGGGATTGGTGTCATCTTTCAAAACCGACCAGCGATAACCTGTCTTATTACGGTAGATGTGTACGAAATACCAGTTGGCCTCGTTGGGAATATCTTGTAGGCGGATGTCGCCGAGGATGTAGTTCTCTGAAAGGATCTTCTTTCTGACAATACGGAAGCTGTTCATCACTGGCAGGCGTTGCATGGTTGATGAGGAGGTGAAGTGCTCGCCGCCTACACGTACATCTATATGATAAGTGATGCCAGGTTTGCCCGTGAGCGCTGAGGTGTAGTAACCGTTTTTGCTAAAGGGTATGCTCTCGTTGGTCCCGTCGTCGCCTGTAATGACTACTGTGGCGTCGTTGATGTTGCTCACGGTAGAGTTGTCATCCATGGCATTGGTTTGGCTGATGCGTACCGTGGTACCTGTATTGGTGACCGATGCCTCAACCACATAGCGCTTCTCTGCCTTGTGATAGTCAATGTCAATGTCCTTTTCGCAGGAGGTCAGACATAGGAGCATAAGAACATATTTCAGCCACTTCATATTTTCAGAATTTGATGTTAAATGATACACTTGGTACAATGCCGAAGAGCGAATATTGCACAGCTCTTGTACGGGCCCCGTTCTCGCTGTCCTCGAAGTTGATGAGATACGGATTGTAGTGGTTATAGAGATTGTAGATGCTGAAAGCCCACTCTTTTGTGTGACGTCTGTAGTGCTTGCTCCACACGGCACTCACGTCGAGGTGGTGATAGTCGGGGGCGCGATAGCCGTTACGCTCGGTGTAGTAGTAAATCCAGTTGTCCTCTATCTGGTATTTTCCGCTGGGCGCCGTGAATGCCTGTCCGCTGTTGAATACCCATGAGGCGCTCATCGACCATCGTTTGTTAAGTCGATACAAGGCCACGATGTTTATGTCGTGACGGCGGTCGTTGCTGGCGTCATACCATTTCCCGTTGTTCACTCCGTCAATCTGCGTCTTCGACCATGCGAGGGTGTAGCTGGCCCAGCCCGTCAGCCGACCACTGTTCTTGCGGGCACTCAGTTCGAAGCCGTAGCTCTTGCCCTGACCAGGCAGCACCAGGCGCTCAATCTCTATCTCACTGCCAAACGACTTGCCGTCACGATAGTCGAGCACGTTGTCGATGTGGCGGTAGTAAGTCTCTAAAGAGAAGTCGTACATCTGCGAGGGCGTCATCATATAGAAACCCGCGCTCACCTGGTCGGCCACCTCGGGCTTCACGATGTTACTGCTCATGGTGTAGCGGTCGAAGGGGGTAGAGGTGCTCTGGTTCCTGATGGCGTGCAGGTTCTGCGATGTGCGTGCGTAGCCCAGTTTTACGCTTGTCAGCTCCGACGTCTTCAGGTTCATGCTCAGGCGAGGCTCCAGCGTGAGGTGGGTCTTCACGATTTCGTTCTTATCATAGTTGTAATACCAGTCGATGGTTCCATCGGGAGCGATGTCATAGTAGAGTGAGCCGCCCAGCGGAGAGAAGGCGTTGAGGCGTAAGCCTGCTGATATGTTTATCTTGGACCCTATGGGGAAGGTCATGTTCACCCAGACGGCATTCTCCCAGGCTCTGCGCTGCTCCTTCTCGTGGAGTGTCACTTGCTGCCACTCTGCCGACTTCACATTCATCAATACTGACTGCAGTCCGGCGTCTATCACGTTCTTGCCCAGAGCCAGATGGAAGTCCTGGCGTAAGCCTGTCTGACGGATATGCCCTGAGAACCAGATGTTCATGTCGAGGATGTCTATACCGTTGTCAGTACCATAGCCGCTATAATATAAGGTGGATTGAGCGTGTGAGTCGTCAGTGAAGTGGTGCAGCCACTTCAGACTGGCCGACAAGTTGCTCCAACGGATGTCGGCCATATCGTTGATAGCTGTGCGGTCGCGGCCTGTGAAGAAATTCAGGAAGAGCTGGTTGCGGCGGTTGATGATCCAGTCGGCCTTGGCATTTACGTCGTAGAAGTAGAGCGTGTTGTTACGGAAGTTGTCCGTCGACTTCAGAAACATGTCCATATATGACCTTCGGGCTGTGACGAGCAGCGAGACCTTGTCTTTTACGATGGGGCCCTCGATAGTGGCTTTAGCTGCCAACAGCCCGATGCTCAATCCTCCATGGTACTCTTGCTTATGGCCTATGCGGCCCGTTACGTCGAGCACTGCCGACGAGGCATCGCCATACTGAGCGGGCAGCATGCCCTTATATAAGGTGGCGGCAGCCAAGGCATCGTCGTTGAAGGCAGAGAAGAGTCCGCCCAAATGGCCCACGTTGTATACAGGCGCCAAGTCCAGGAGTATCAGGTTCTGGGCGGCCGTTCCACCTCTCACCTGAAATCCGCTGGAGGCGTCGCTCTCTGCCTTTACACCAGGCAGCAGCTGGATGCTACGCATAATGTCGCGATTGCCAAAAAGCTGAGGCGAGGCAGTGAGTTCCTTCAGCTTCAACTGTTCGGCTCCCGTCTGTACCTGTCCAATGCGCTGACGGGCAGAGTTTGAGGTTACCACCACCTCATCCAGACGCTCCGTCCGGATGGTGTCGCTCTCTGCCACAGGTATGGCCAACAGGGTCGCAAGCAGGGTGTTAAGTGCAAACATGGTTGCAAAGGTACGATATTTTTCCAATACAAGGATGCTGTGTCGTTGAGATTTTTGATAAAAAAACAAAAAACTCTGTATCTCTGTGTCTTAGTGTTTCATATTTTACTTATCTTTGCACCCAACATCATCTATAAAACAATAACGTATGAAGAAGATTCTTGTAGCCGTCATGGCGTTAGTGGCGCTTTGCGCTTGTAACAGTGGAGAGAAGAAAGACCTGGCTTATCGCGGTTTGTCGATGGGACTGCCTTTCCAGACATTTATCGACTCACTCGCGGCTCGTGGCTTTGCCATCGACTCTGCCAAGACCGATTCTGCCTTCCAGATGGTGGTGATGGGAAGCGATGCTGTGCGTTATCGCCTGGTGATTGCCCAGAAGGACGGACAGGTGGCTGCCCTGCAGGAGAACTGGAATCTCCACTCCAACGACAGCACGCGCAAGTTGTGGCAGCAGATGCGCGACGAGTTTGAGAAGGAGCTTGGCGCATGGCCTAACATGCCGAAGCATGGCGATGATCATAAGGTGGCTAAGTTTGAAGGCGAAGGCGGATTCATCACACTTACCCTCGAGAATACCTACAGACCCACCCTCGCCGTTCGCTACGACAGGAAATAATATCTAATATTTCTTGACAAACGGCCTCTCAAAACTCGCGAATTAGTCAGCAGCCGGTCTGTTGGCTGCAAATACGCGAGTTTTGAGGCGTTTTTGTAAGCTATTGAGAACGTGACTGTTACGAAAGCGGATAATCTTCAGGCCTCGTTAAAACGTCATCTTTCGGAACAAAACAACTTGTTTTGTACTCGAAGAGACTATCTCTTTCACCTTTGGAAGCTATCTCCACAAAGGAAAAACAACTTGCTTTACCTGAAAAGACCCTAGGTTTGCCGTAAGGAAACCCTAAGTTTGTCGTAATATAACCCGTAGTTTCCTTACGACAAACCCGTTTTCGGTCGGTATGAACCTAAAAAGCGCCTACCGCTGCTCTAGATTGAGCAAACCTGCAGGCGCTTTTTTATGCATGTTTTCTTTACAATTCGGTCAGAACCTGTTGCCGCCTAAAATACAATCAGCGTGTAGAGATAGACGGTGGCGGCGGGGATGGCTAGAAGCGAGGAGTCGAAACGGTCGAGCATGCCACCATGGCCTGGAAGGATGCTGCCGCTGTCCTTGATGCCGAGAGTGCGCTTGAAGAGGCTCTCTATCAGGTCGCCCCATGTGCCGAAGACGACAACCGTGAGACCGAGTCCCGCCCATTGGAAGGCTGAGAGCTGGAACTGATTGACGCCGTACTGTTCCGTGAGATGGCCTACAAGCAGGGCAATAGCCATCACGATGATGCCTCCGCCAATGCTGCCTTCCCATGACTTGCCTGGGGAGACACGGGGGAAGAGCTTATGACGCCCAAGGAGCGAACCGCAGAGGTAGGCTCCCGTGTCGTTGAGCCAAAGGAACACGAACACCGATAGAGGTAGAATGGGGTCGTAGGTTACGTAGCCCTGCGGCGTTAAGTGGAAGGCGAGGACGTTGAGCAACGAGAAGGGCAGGGCGATGTAGAGCTGGCTCATCATCGTGTAGGCCCAGTCGTGGATGGGGTCCTCGTGTTTCAGGTAGAGCTCGGCCACCAGCAGATAGATGAGCGTAACCAGATAGGGGATGAACACGGCTGAGGGGGTCAGGTCGCTGCTGTAGCCTGCTACGGCGAGGAAGAAGTATACACCTGCCACGGTAGAGATCATGCGGTTGGTGGTGATAGCCTCACGCTGATTCACCAAGCCAGTGAACTCCCAGATGGTGAGGCCTGTAATCAAGGCAAAGAGCAACACCATCGCCTCGGGGCGAAGGAAGCTGGCCACGATGACAGCCACAAACAGAATACCTGTCAAGGCTCTAACAAAAAAGTTGTTCATTGTCACTCCTCTACTTTATTTGTTTCTTCTTTGTTCTCAAGTTCTTTGGCTTCTGCCTCGAGTTCCTTGGCACGCTCTTCGGCCATGCGCTCTGCGTCAGCTTTCATCTGAGCCTCAAGAAGCTCGTCGGCACGACTGACCCAGGGGCGCTTGCCGAATATCTTTTCTACATCCTCGGCGAAGATGACCTCGCGGTCAATCAGCAACTGAGCCAACTGGGCGTGGCCCTCTTTGTGCTCCGTCAGTATCTTCTTTGCGCGCTCATACTGCTCGTTGATCATCTTCAGTACCTCGTCGTCCATCACTTTCGCGGTGGTCTCTGAATATGGCTTCTGGAACTGATATTCTGCGTTGTTATAATAACATACGTTGGGCAGCTTGTCGCTCATACCTGCATAGGCAACCATGCCATAAGCCTGCTTGGTGGTGCGCTCTAAGTCGTTCATGGCGCCTGTAGAGATATGACCCACGAACAACTCCTCGGCAGCACGACCTCCCAAGAGAGAACACATCTCGTCGAGCATGGCCTCCTTCGTCTGGAGCACACGCTCTTCGGGCAGATACCAGGCAGCACCAAGGGCCTGGCCACGAGGCACGATAGACACTTTGACCAATGGATTGGCAAACTCGGTGAACCAAGAGATCGTGGCATGGCCTGCCTCATGGATGGCGATAGAACGCTTCTCGGACTGTGTCATCACCTTGGTCTTCTTTTCCAATCCACCGATGATACGGTCTACGGCATCGAGGAAGTCCTGTTTGCTTACTGTCTGGCTATTGTGACGGGCGGCAATCAAGGCTGCCTCATTACATACGTTGGCAATATCGGCACCAGAGAAACCTGGTGTCTGGCGAGCCAGGAAGTCGATATCGACGCTGTCGTCGGTCTTAACGGGCTTGAGATGAACCTGAAAGACCTCCTTACGTTCATTCAAGTCGGGCAGGTCGACGTGTATCTGACGGTCGAAACGTCCTGCACGCAGCAGAGCTGAATCAAGCATGTCGGCACGGTTGGTGGCTGCAAGGATAATGATACCGCTGTTAGTTCCAAAGCCATCCATCTCGGTGAGCAGGGCGTTCAGCGTGTTCTCGCGCTCATCATTACCACCCATAGCAGGGTTCTTTGAACGGGCACGCCCCACGGCATCAATCTCATCGATGAAGATGATACATGGACTTTTCTGCTTGGCCTGCTGGAACAGGTCGCGCACACGCGATGCACCAACACCCACAAACATCTCAACGAAGTCGGAACCACTCATCGAGAAGAATGGTACTCCAGCCTCACCAGCTACTGCCTTTGCAAGCAGTGTTTTACCTGTTCCTGGAGGACCTACCAACAGAGCTCCCTTGGGTATCTTACCACCCAAGTCGGTATATTTCTGTGGATTCTTCAGGAAGTCAACAATCTCCTGTATCTCTTGTTTGGCACCAGCCTGTCCGGCCACATCCTTAAACGTGATGCCTAACTCACCACCCTTCTCATACATCTTAGCTTTGCTCTTACCTACGTT
>JAEEGJ010005317.1_pt1 | contig 40812 bp, 32 predicted proteins | sample 8958761 | NCBI WGS metagenome assembly JAEEGJ01 (sample SAMN16246546, study PRJNA631951) | gut metagenome | biome: gut microbiome; feature: rumen; material: RS-attached | host: Bos | place: Iran: Karaj | collected 2018-10 | reverse complement strand
TTGGACGACCTGAAGGCGGCGTTGCTGGCTGCGTATCCTGATGCGGCCATCAACCAGCTGGTGATCAAGGGCAACGGAGTTGGCCAGACGGCATGGAACCCGAATGCCCACAGATGGATCGGCCAGTTGACGACGATGAATCTTTCGCAGATGTACATGGTGAAGGCGCCAGAGGCGGGCGAGATCACGCTTGAGGGCATGCCGATAGATGTTACCACGTTGGAGTTGACGATCAATCCTGGCGTGAACTGGATTGCGTTCCCGCTGAGCCAGGGCATGAGCCTTGCCGATGCGTTTGCTGGATTCTCGACGAACCAGGATGTGGTGAAGGGTAACGGACTGGGCCAGGCCACGTGGAACAACAATGCCCACAGGTGGGTTGGCCAGCTTCAGAACCTTGTTCCGGGCCAGGGCTACATCTACAATTCCAAGGCGACTGAGAGCAAACCGTTCTACTATCCCGTGCCTGCCGAATCGGAGGCAAAAGCCGAGGTGACAAAGGCGGTAGAGGAGACTATGGTTTCCCCAACCCCTACCCAAGTAGCTGTAAAAACCAAGATGCCAAGGACGATAGACATTGATCTTCCAGCTCCTACAAAATAACAGTTAGAGAGGGAGGCTTCCCGGCTTTTGGTCGGGGAGTCCCCCTAAAACACCTAAAACAGAGAGAAATTCTTAAAACAAATAACAACAAACAAACAAAAACTAAGCACTATGAGAAAATTATTATTGACAGCGATTGTTGCGCTAGCATTCTTCGGGATGGGCATGGCGCAGGAACCAATCATCAACCCGAACGGGTACGAGACGCACTGGCCGGACTTTTTCCCGGGCCAGTATGAGATGAACGACTACCCCGATGTGTACATCGAGGTGGACGGCAGCATCATTACCATCGATGACAGGTGGTACGACATCGAGGTAGCCTCGTTTGTGAATGGCGAGCTCAGGGGCACGGCGTTTTTGAACGGTGCCTACCCGTTAGAGGACTGGTGGCCGAACAACCTTCCGTGGGCCCAGGCGTATGTGAGGTACAACAACTCTGGCGAGCTGGTGACCTTCAAGGTGTACGACCACGGCACGGGCCAGGAATACGATGTGGCCTGCAACAAGGAGGTGCATACGGGCGAGGAGCACATCGAGATTTCGATGTGGGAATTCGACGATGCGGTGATCCTTTCCTACAGCACCGGTGGTGGCTACGAGCTGCCGATTTTGGGTTACGAGGGCGATACGGACAACTACTACCTGATTGCCTCTCCGGTGGGCAATATCGGCGCCGTTTCGGTGGATAACCTGGTGTCGAACAGCTTCGACTTCTACTCGTTCAACCAGTCGGTGGCAGGCGAGGAGTGGGTCAACCTGAGGGAGACCGCAGAAGAATATGAGATGCAGATAGGCATGGGCTACCTGTACGCCAACAGCGAAGACGTGACCCTGGTGTTCAGGGGCACGCCGATCGACGACGAGGAGTTCGAAGTCGAATTGGAGTATGACGAAGAGTGCGCGACCGCATGGAAGGGCTACAACCTGATCGGCAACCCTTACGGCGAGGCGGCCTACCTTGTCGACGGGCGCGACTTCCTCAGGATGGTAAACGGAGAATACGTGCTTGACGATGAAGGCGGCGACATCGAGCCGATGGAAGGCGTGTTTGTCCAGGCCGAGGGAGAGGGCGAGACGGTGCTCTTTGCCCCCTCTTCTGGAGAGACGGGCGGCGATCCGATAAGCGGCAAGAAGTGTGTCCTGAACGTGACCGCAGGCCGTGGTCTTGTCGACCGCGCCGTCATCCGTTTCGGTGAAGGTCACCAGATGACCAAGGTTCAGTTCAACAGCAACAACTCCAAGCTGTACATCCCTCAGGACGGTGAAGACTACGCTGTGGTCCGCAGCGCCGAGATGGGCGAGATGCCTGTGAACTTCAAGGCCGGTGAGAGCGGCAGCTACATGCTGAGCGTCAACCCGAGGAACGTTGAGTTCAACTATCTGCACCTGATTGACAACATGACGGGTGCCGACGTCGACCTGCTGGTCAACCCGAGCTACAGCTTCGAGGCCAACACGACGGACTACGCCAGCCGCTTCAAGCTGGTGTTCGCCACGGGAGCCAACGACGAGAACTTCGCCTTCTTCAGCAACGGCGGATTCGTCATCAGCAACGAGGGTGAGGCCACCCTGCAAGTGATCGACGTGACGGGCCGTATCCTGAGCAGCGAGACCATCAGCGGCAGTGCCAACGTGCACGTGAGCGCCGCTCCTGGCGTGTACATGCTCCGCCTGATCAACGGCGACAACATGAAGGTCCAGAAAGTGGTTGTGAAATAAACAGAATGTCGAACAATAAAAACCTAGAAATACAATGAAGAAACTAGCAATGACATTGGCCATCGTCCTGGGATTGGGCGTGGCATCGTACGCAAACGGTGGCGGTCTGTTTGGCCAAGGCCAAGCAGCCCCCGAGCAGAGCAGCACGACAATGATGAGCGGCAACCGTTTAGGTGGAGGCCCGGCCCTTCCCGGCCACGGATCAGAAGGCAACCAGCCTGCGCCTCTGGGCAGCGGCATCGCCGTGTTGATCGGCCTTGGTGCAGCCTACGCTGTCGCCAAGAAACGCGAGGACTAATCGGTTAGGTCGCTCGTTCGACCAAACCACAGTTCCATTCTTAGCGAGGCACCCGAAAGGGTGCCTCGCTCGTTTTTTCCTTTTTTTTCCTTTTTTCTTGACTTTTGTGAATTTTACCCGTATCTTTGAAGCCTCAAAACCACTATATATACATTTTTTTCTTTATTTGCTAAAAACCTATTGCTATGAAATACAAAATTTTACACTTACTTTTTCTCCTCTTATGCACTATCGGAGTGACGAATCTGGTTGCGCAATCCTTCAATGAGGGGATCCTCAATTACACCGTCAATGCCGATGGAACGACCGTGACGGTGAAACTCAAGTCGGGCGCTACCTCCTCGGGCTCGCTTTCCATCCCCAGCACCGTGACCTATAACGACAACACCTATACCGTGACCGCTATAGCCAATCAAGCTTTCTATCACTGTAGCGGCTTCACAGGCACATTGACCCTCCCGAACACCTTGGTTACGATAGGCAACTATGCCTTTGGATCATGCACCCATTTCGTGGGTTCGCTGACCATCCCCAATTCCGTGACCACGATAGGCAATAGTGCTTTCAGTTATTGCTCTTCATTCACCGGCTCGCTGACCATTGGCAGTTCCGTGTCCTCAATAGGCAATGAGGCTTTCAAGAACTGCACGGGCCTGACTTCCATAATGGTATATCCCGAGTCGGTGCCTACCATGGGTACAGACGTGTTCCTTAATGTGCCAACGGACATCCCGGTGACGGTGCCATCCGTCTCATTGGCGGACTATCAATCGGCCTCAGGCTGGAGCCAGTTCACCAACATGCACTGCATGGAAACGCTGACCGTGTATGACGGCACGACCACCAAAAACACTGTCCCCGCCTACATCTTCTATTTTGACGACTTCACCAGGAGCCAGTTCGTCATCCCTGCCGAGGAATTGACGGAGATGATAGGCACACCTATCAGCAGTATGACGTTCTATACCACCAGTAGCAATGTGCCCTACACCACGGTAAGCCCTGCGGATGTCTATCTTATGGAGGTGAACTACACCTCAATTAGTGCCTACGAGTCCAAGTCGTCCGCCACCATTGTCTATAGTGGCTTTTTCGACATCGTGAGCACAGATAACGGTGGTAAAATGACCATCAACTTCAGCACGCCCTTCACTTACCAAGGCGGTAATCTCTTAGTGGGCATAGAGAACACCGTTGACGTGGGTTACAAAAATATTTATTTCTATGGTCAAACGGTGAACGGAGCATCCATTTCGGGTTACAATTCCACTAGCTTGGATAACGTGCAGCCCACCCAGCGCAACTTCATCCCCAAGACCACATTCGGCTTCATTCCCGCTTGTGACCCCAAGAGTTTGCCTTACGCATACGGCTTCGAAGACCCCGGTGAATTCGACTGCTGGACCATGTTGAATTGCGATGACGGTTCAACCATCTCCCATAGCTCCGCTTACGAAGGACAATATGGCTTTGGTTTCCATTGGAACTACAATCCGCCCCAATACCTCATTTCACCCAAGTTTGATGGAACCACAGGCATGAACGTGTCGTTCAACTACAAGAACGCTTCGAACGACTGGCCTGAGACTTTCCAAGTGGGTTATTCCACAACCACAAAATCGCCTAATGCCTTCATCTGGGGCGAGGAAGTGACCGCCAATGACCTAACTTGGCATCTTTATGAAGCGTCCTTCCCCATAGGCACCAAATATGTCGCTGTCAAACTCAATTCTTACGACGAGTATTATCTTTATCTCGACAACTTCAACTTCGAACCGATCCTTTCGAATATCTTCCTCACCGACGGCTACTGGAACGACGGCGACAACTGGAATATCGGCGAAGTGCCCGAAGAAGGCAGCGATGTCATCATCCAAGCGGATGCTGTCATCCCCGAAGGTTATACTGCTTACGCATGGGATGTTACCCTCGACGGCGGCAGCATCACCGTTGAAGACGGCGGCCAACTTTGGCATCGTACAAGCGGCCTTGTGGTTACCATGAAGAAAAACATCGTAGGCTACGGCAACGCGAACAACCAGGACCACTATTACCTGCTCGCCTCCCCGTTCATTGAGGACATACCTGTACCGACAGCAATGACCTCCACAGGCTGCGACCTGTATATGTTCGACGAGAACGAGCCGAATGCCGAGTGGCGCAACAGCAATCAAGATCCCATCGACGAGCTTGTACAGCCATATGGCTATCTTTTTGCCAGCCCCAATGACCTGGAGCTATCGCTGACGGGCAGTACAATGATGTCAGGCTCTTATAATCTCCCCAATGTGCCTTATTATGAGAATCCAAACAACAACTTCAACGGATGGTACCTCTTGGGTAATTTCCTCACCTGCGACGTTTATATCTACAGGCAAGACGATGACGGCGAATACATACCGATGGAGCTCATGGTCTACAACGAAGAGGGTGAAAAGGTGACGCTTTCGGCTGGGCCTATTTCGCCAATGAGTGCCTTCTTTGTAAAACTGACGGAAACGACAACGATCAAATACTACTATTATCCCATATCCTCGGCAAGGCCGGCTGGCGCCCTCAAAGGCAAGTTTACCGTGAATAGCTATGGCGACCAAGTGCGGTTCTCGCAAGGCAACCTGCAATACATCGGTAGTGCCAGCACACCTTACTGGCAGTTTGCCGACAAACAGTGGGAGACATTGGGCAACAATGGACAAGGCAGTACGAACCAAAATGTCGACCGCGACCTCTTTGGCTGGGGCACGAGCGGCTACAACCATGGTGCCGTTTGTTACCAGCCTTGGAGCACGAGCCAAACAAACAACGACTACTTTGCCTATGGCAACCGTTACAGGGACCTCAATTACTCGACAGGCCAGGCCGACTGGGGTTACAACGCAATACGTAACGGCGGCAACCAAGAAAACAGCGGATGGCGCACACTGACCAACGACGAATGGACCTATATTATCAATGGACGTAATACTGCATCAGGTATCCGATTTGCTATGGGTAGTGTGAATGGTGTGGATGGCCTCATCTTGTTGCCCGACAATTGGGATGCCTCTACCTACACGCTGAACGAAACAAATGATGATTATGGAGGTTTCTATGCTAACACCATAAGTGCAACGGATTGGACTACGATTCTTGAAGCCAATGGAGCAGTCTTCTTGCCCAAAACAGTTGGCCGCGAAGGGACTTCAATAACTAATAACTGTAATTACTGGTCATCCACTCATAGTGATATTAACAAAGCGTACTGTGTTTATTTTGGCAATAATTATGTCGGTTTTAGTAATTCTACGAATAATCGAAGTACTGGAAATCCTGTGCGCTTGGTGAACCCTGTAAACAATTAATTTCCCTATATAATAAAAACGAACAAATAGAGTTAACAAATTAAATACAACGAAAATGAAAACAAAATTATTAACAATTGCAATGACGGCCGCCCTCATGTTCACGGCCATGACGAAAGTTCAAGCTCAGAATTTTGATGGTCCATGCCTGCCCCCAGCGCACGGGTTGGTTGACCACCAGAGTGCATTTTGTAGTGCCATGCAGGTTATCGCCTTGGCTTCTGGATGGAACTGGGTTTCCTCCTATTTGGAAATCACGTTGGACGACCTGAAGGCAGCCCTCTTAGATGCTTATCCTGGTGCTGCTATCAACCAACTCGTAATCAAGGGCAACGGAGTTGGCCAGACGGCATGGAACCCGACGGCCAACAGGTGGATAGGCCAGTTGACCACGATGGATTTGTCGCAGATGTACATGGTGAAGGTTCCCGCTGCGGATGAGATTACTTTGGAAGGCATGCGGATTAATCCTGCGGATCGCCCGGTGACAATCAAGCCAGGTGTGAACTGGATTGCTTTCCCGTTGAGCCAGAGCATGAGCCTTGCCGACGCGTTTGCCGGATTCTCCACCAACCAAGATGTTGTGAAGGGTAACGGACTCGGCCAGGCCACGTGGAACAACAATGCGAATAGGTGGATTGGACAGCTCCAGGACCTTGTTCCGGGCCAGGGCTACATCTACAATTCGAAAGCTACGGTGAATAAGACTCTTGTTTTCCCCAGTGGTTCAAGCAAAGCTGCTCCAGCACCGACTAAGTTACACATTTACCCGTTAGGTGAATAGTAATTGGTCAGCCCAAGTAAGTTGATTAGCGAGGCATCCCATGCGGGTGCCTCGCTTGTTTTTCCCCTTTTTTCCCCGTTTTTCTTGACTTTTCTGTATTTTGCCCTTATCTTTGAAGCCTCAAAACTAAAACATAGAAATTAATTTATTATTCACTTAAAACCTTATCGCTATGAAAAACAAGATTTTACCATTAATGATGCTCTTCTGCTTTGCCTGTTTTGGCGTGGCGAGGGCTGTTAACATGCACATCGGGAATTGGGAATCGACCGATTTCTCTGGGCAACATCCATTGAATACTGTTCGCAATTATTCCCTTACCCAACAAATCTACACCCATAACGAAATCGGAATGCAGGGAACCATCACTTCCATCAGTTTTAACAACACTTCCAACAGTCCGTTTTCGTTCAACAACCTTCAGGTATTCTTGAAGGCTACGAACAAGGAAATGTTTATCACTACCTCTGACATGGTGCCTGTCAGTGAGAGCGACAAAGTGTTTGAAGGCACTTTCTCTGGCTCGGGGTCTGGCTGGGTAACCATCACCTTTGACACCCCGTTTGAGTATGACGGCGTAAGCAACCTGTTGGTTTGTTTTTATGACCCGGATTCTGGTATAGATCCAAGGCCTCTCTTTCAAACCACTGCCACAAGCCGCAACCTCAGCCTTGCCTATTGTGATGACACAGCGATTCCAGATCTGAACAACCTGTATGAGTATCAAGGCATCAAGTTCCGATATAAGGCACGCAACAATATTAAGCTCGATATAACGCCTCATGACAACCAACAACTGACTGTGTATGAAGGAACCAGCACCAGCCGGTATGTTCCAGCGTATGTTTATTACTTCGATGAATACTCAAGGAGTCAATTTGTCATTCCTGCTGACCAATTGGAAAACATGAATGGAGCCAGCATCAACAGCGTCAAATTCTACACTACCAGTTCCAATATTCCATATACGGCACTCAGTTCCGCGGACGTATATATCAAAGAGGTAAACTACACATCCATCAGTGCATTTGAACCCAAGGCGAGTGCTACAACCGTATTTACGGGTTATTTGGACTTTGTGAGCTCCGGCAATGGCGGGGAAGTCACCATCAACTTCTCCAACCCATACCAATACAATGGCGGCAACCTATTGATAGGCATTGAGAACACTGAAAAAAACGGCTATAAAAGCATCAGCTTTTATGGCCAAAACGTTACAGGGGCTTCCGTTGCAGGTGCTAACTCCACTAGTTTGGAAAACGTCACTCCCACCCAACAGAACTTCATCCCCAAGACCACTTTTAGCTATACCAATTCTGGCACTTGTAATGCACCCTCATACATTAGAACCACTTCGTTGTCCTGTGATTATGCCCACATTGAATGGGAACCTGTGGCAAGTAACGGTTATTGGATGGAATACAAGATAGGAGATGGCGATTGGATTTCTATCAACAACACTCCTATAGGTCAAGGCTGTGGATTAGGTCTTTATCCAAATAGCAACTATTCTATTAGGGTAAGGACTGAATGCGTCAACGGAGGCGTAAGTTCTTGGACCACCAGTCACTTCACCTCGCCACCTGTTGTTGATCCTCCATATAATGTTCATTTGCAACGTCTTACACATAACTTAGCTTATATTACTTGGGATAATGACGAAACCAGCGATTTATTTAGCGGCCATTCGTTCCAGTATAAGGAAGCTTCTTCTGATGTGTGGAATATCTTATGCCCAAACAACAATTGTGGTATTGGCTCAGTATTATCTAATCTTACTCCTGATACCGATTACAATTTCAGGGTACGGTCGAATTGCTCGAATGGTTACCAAAGCGAATGGGCCTATTTCGATTTCACCACATTAGCTGAACCTGTAGTTATTCCTTTCACAGAGGTTTTCGGCAATAGCAACACCGTACAACTTTGGAAAAAATATTCTGGTCTGATGAGCGACGTGATGAATGGCAGCGCGAGCTTGAATTCAGGTGGCTACTGGAACTTTTCCTCCACTTCCAACGGGGTATTCGACACCCATGCCGTCCTGAACATTTATAGCACAAACAGAAAAGAATGGATGGTCACACCATTGGTTGAAATACAGAACAATTGCCTGCTCAGCTTCGACCTAGCCCTTACCAAATATTCAGGCTCACAGCAACCGGTCATCCCAGGTTCCCAGCCCGACGACAAGTTCGCCGTGTTGGTCTCCAGCAATGGTGGTGTTACATGGAACGTGTTGCGCGAGTGGAACAACACAGGGTCGGAATATGTGTACGACGACATTGCCACCACGGGCGAGACCGTCGAACTTGATTTAAGCGATTATTATTCTCCTTTCTACAATCATGCCTATGTCTTGGTCGCTTTTTACGGCGAGTCCACCGTATCTAACGGTGACAACAACCTGCATATCGACAACGTGAGCATTGACGTTAAACCGCTCTGCTGGGATTTGAAGGTTCACGATATCACCCTCAGTAACATCACGCCGCACTCGGTCACCGTAAGTTGGACACCTACCGGTGCTGGCGTATATGAAGTTCAATGTTGCACTGCAGATGATTTCAACACTTTGCCTTTATATGACATTGGGACTATAGATACATCATATACTTTTGGCGTGGACCAATGGAATGGCCCACTTGCCCCCGAAACCCAATATTACGTCCGTGTGGCACCAAATTGCCCAGAAGGCGGCTATGAGCCCTGGTCGGAGGTTATCACCTTTACCACGCCCGAAGCCTGTCCTTTACCCACCAATTTGACCATCACCGATGTTACACCCCATGGTGTCATGGCCACTTTTGAACCTGGGGGAGATTGGCAAACCACTTGGCACTTTAACACCACCACTACTAACGAACCTCCCATCTATGCTAGTGGTACAACACTTGCTCCCGACATTACCTACCCTGAGTTTTTACATCTTCTCGAAACCAACACTCACTATTATCTTTGGGTTGGTATTGAATGCGAAGAGGGTAGTGGCAACTATATTTGGGCCGAACCTGTCGACTTCACTACACCTTACTCATGCTCGACAAAAGTGTATGCACAAGATGTGGAAATAGATGACGTTCAACCTCACGAGATTTCCTTGGCTTGGGATGATTCACATGGCTCAGCCGACCAATGGCAGGTGTATTATTCCTATTATGATTACGCGCCTGGAAACAACCCAAACGCCGATAATATCGTCACGACCAATACAAATTACGCAACCATTGATGGCTTGGCGAGTGACCTTGAATACCACTTCTGGATTCGCGCGCTCTGCGAGGTCTGGGAAGGAACACCCGAATGGGGCGAGTGGAGCGATATGATTACCGCCTCAACCGAGGTGTCGTGCTACCCCCCTGTCAATATCACCGTGAGCAATATCACCAGCACTTCAGCCACCATTTCTTGGGAACCTAATCCTTCTATCACGGTTCCTGTCGAATACTATGAGGTCAACATTGAGAGTGATGACTGGGGCGACCCATACGTCGCCTTCGTTGAAGGTACCTCTTTTACATTGGAACTTGACGAAGGCTGGCTGGATGAGGGAGTTGAAGATTTGCCTTGCACGGTTTACGTCCATGCCTATTGTGGCCAAATGGAGGGCTTGAGTGTAGCCAGCGAAACCGTTGGGTTCATCCTCACCGACAAAGATCAACTCACTGTGTATGATGGAGAAGATGTAAATAATAATGTGCCTATATATGGCTTGTGGGTTGACCAGTTTTCCAAGAGCCAGTTCATCATCCCCTCCGAAGACATCGAGGACATGCAATACAGCGAAATCAGCTGGATGACGTTCTATGCCGTGAATGATTATATCGATTGGGGGAATGCCAAGTTTCAGGTTTACTTGATGGAGTTGCCTTGCGAGACTGAATTTACAAGTGCAACACTGTTTGATTGGGATGACATGGAATTGGTACGTTCTGAGGGCCGTCTTGGAATCAGGGATGGTCAAATGGTGGTCGACTTTGAGGAACCGTTCTTCTACACCGATGGTAACTTGGTGATTGGTTTCGAGGAAGTTGTGACAGGTTCGTATAAAAGCTGCTCGTGGTATGGAGTCAACCAAACAGGCAATACGGCCATCGGTGGCTATGAATACGCTAAGGACATTGCTTTACAAAAATTCCTGCCTAAGACCTCCTTTATCTACGAACCCACTGGAAATACAGTGTGCAGAAGGCCGAAGGACTTTACTATTGAGAGAGTCGATCCGAATACAATAGAGGCCAGTTGGACACCAGGCAGCGAAGACCAAACATTGTGGCATGTTGCTTGGGGTGGCGAGGATTTCGATCCTGAAGATCCAGGGACATATATTAATAATTCCATAACCCCGTATAATCCTTGCTGGATAGGAGATTTTGAACCTGGGACCTATTATTTCTCCCTCCGTGCCGTCTGCAATCAGGGCCAAGGCGTCTATAGCAGTTGGACTTGCCCTGTCAGCTTCACTCTCGAGGCCTGTCCCACTCCTGCCGATGTCACCATTACCGATATTACCGCTACACAGGCTACGGTCAATTGGGTAGGCGAGGGTGATACATGGATTACCTTATACAGAGCCGATTACGATGAGACCTACGACTTTGAGACCAATACTTTGGAAGGTTGGACCAGCGAAGGCGATGGCACTTGGACCGTGGGCACTGGTGATGGTAATACAGATAATCCTATCGGTTCTCACACAAGTAATTACAACGCCAATATTATCCATACTTCTACCAACAACGAGACTTGGCTCATTTCCCCGATGTTGGATATGACAGGTATGCACAACGCCTATGTGGATTTCTGGTATGTCAACAGAGATTGGAGTGGTGACATTGACGAATTGGGCGTGTATTACCGCATTGATGGTGGTGAATGGAATTTGATATGGAGCACTAATGAGGCACACGAAACTTGGACGAATGAGCAAGCTCATATATTCTACTTTGGGGCCAATCTACAGATTGGGTTCAAGATGACGGACCATTATGGTTATGGCGTTGGCTTGGACGATATTGAAATTGCCGGCTACGAATCTGCCGGAGGTTTTTGGAGTTATTATCCAGACCAGTCCATTACTTTCGAGAATCTGGAACCGAACAATAAATATATGTTTATGATGATAGCCAACTGTGATGGTGAAGACAGCGATGGAACTGGATGTATGTACTTCACTACAGAAGAAGTGACGACAGTTACTCAGACGATAGCCTTGTCGGCGGGCTGGAACTGGGTTTCCTCCTATGTGGAAATCACGTTGGACGACCTGAAGGCAGCCCTTTTGGAGACTTATCCTGGTGCCGCTATCAACCAACTCGTAATCAAGGGCAACGGTGTGGGCCAGACGGCATGGAACCCGACGGCCAACAGGTGGATAGGCCAGTTGACCACGATGGATTTGTCGCAGATGTACATGGTAAAGGTTCCCACTGCGGATGAGATTGCTTTGGAAGGCATGCTGATTAATCCTGCGGATCACCCGGTGACAATCAAGCCAGGTGTGAACTGGATTGCCTTCCCGTTGAGCCAGGGCATGAGCCTTGCCGAAGCGTTTGCCGGATTCTCCACCAACCAAGATGTTGTGAAGGGTAACGGACTTGGCCAGGCCACGTGGAACAACAATGCGAATAGGTGGATTGGACAGCTCCAGGACCTTGTTCCGGGCCAGGGCTACATCTACAATTCGAAAGCTACGGTGAATAAGACATTGGTTTTCCCCATGCCTGCGAAAAAGTAATCACTTGCACAGGTAGATGACCCGATGAAAAACGGCCGCTCTCCGATGAGGGCGGTCGTTTGTTTTTTTTTGCGTCGCTTCGCGTCATTGCGAGGAGGAACGACGAAGCAATCCAGGACTGTCGCTTCCTTTCTGGATTGCTTCGTACCTCGCAATGACGCAAAGCGTGTCTATAAAGCTTTTCCGTGATTAGATATTGTTTTTTCCACTTTTTCATTATCTTTGTGCCGTCTATTGAACTCAAGCCATGATCAAGAAACAACAGTTTGTTTGTCCCTATACGGTGTATGACCATGCGGACGAACTGAATGCCGGCGATGCCGAACTGATGCGCGAGGCCCACGAGGCCGCGCGCAACGCCTACGCGCCTTATTCCAACTTCCACGTGGGGGCGGCGGTGCGGCTGGCCAACGGCGTCGTCGTGTTGGGTAACAATATCGAGAATGCAGCCTATCCCAGTGGCCTCTGCGCCGAGCGGGTGGCTATTTTTGCTGCCATGGCGCAGTATCCGGGCGTGCCTATCCAGGCCTTGGCGGTGACGGCTTGGTCGGCCACCAAGCCCATCGAGGAGCCTGTCGCCCCTTGCGGGGCTTGCCGTCAGGTGATGGTGGAGGTGGAGCAGGCCTCAAAATGTCCCTTACGCATCCTCTGCCAAGGCGACACCGGCCCCATCATGGTCTTCGACGGCGTCGAATCGCTGATGCCGTTCATCTTCCTTGATAAATTCCTGTAGAGACGCGATTTATCGCGTCTCCAAACGGTTACGCAAACGTAAACAACAGATTCCCGAAGAAATTCCAAAGCGTTGAAGCACCCACGGCAAAGACCTTGCTGAGGTAGAAATTCCATTTCAGTTTGCCGTTGAGCAGATACACCGTCAGCGTGTCGATGCCCAGACCCACCAGCGAAATGATGAAATACTTGGCGTATTCCGTCCCGATTTGCGGATTGGTGCTTTGAAAGGTCCAAAGGCGGTTGAGGATGTAGTTGGTGGTGGCCGCAAAGATGAAGCCCAGGATGTTGCTCAGGTATTTGTTCCACTTGAACCATTCCTTGCAGACGTAGGTGACGCCGAAGTTGACGAACACGCCCGAGAACCCCACCATGCCGAATTTCAGGAATTTCAGCAGGAAATCACGGGTCAGTTCGATTTTTAGCAACAAGGCTTTCATGGGCTTTGCTTTAGTGGCGCAAAAATAGGGAAATTTCCCTATTTTTGCGCAAATTTTCAACCATGAACGACGTAAAACACATCTCCATAGACGCCTACGACTATCCCTTGCCCGACGACCGCATCGCCAAATATCCTTTGCCCGAACGCGATGCATCGAAATTGTTGGTGCTAAAAGACAACGAGATACAGGAATCACAGTTCAAACATATCGGCGATTTCTTGCCCCAAGACGCCTTGCTGGTCTTCAACGAGACCAAGGTCATCCGCGCCCGCTTGCAGTTCCATAAGGTGACGGGTTCGCGCATCGAGGTGTTCTGCCTTGAGCCCGAACAAGACTATCAGTTGGCATTTTCAGCCTGCTCGCCAGTGCGATGGAAGTGCTTGATAGGCAACGCCAAACGCTGGAAGGAGGGAAAACTCTCGATGGAATTGAAGGTGAAGGACGAAACGGTGACGCTGTTTGCCGAACGGCTGATGCAGAACGACCAATATGCCGAAATCGAGTTCTCGTGGACCCCTGAGCATCTGTCGTTTGCCGCAGTGTTGGAAGCCGCAGGCGAGATTCCCCTGCCGCCTTACCTGCACCGCGATGCCGAGCCCGACGACCGCGACCGCTACCAGACCGTCTTCGCCCGTTATGACGGCTCCGTGGCAGCGCCCACGGCTGGACTGCACTTCACCAAGCCGCTCATCGCGTCTTTGCATGAAAAAGGCTTCGCTTTCGACGAGGTGACTTTGCACGTCGGGGCAGGCACTTTCCGTCCCGTGGCTACCGAGACCATTGGCGAACACGCCATGCACTCGGAGACTATCATTGTACGCAAATCACTGATTCAGAACTTGATGAAACAAACGGGGAAACCGATTATCCCTGTGGGTACTACCAGCACCCGCACCTTGGAGAGCCTTTATTGGATAGGCATGATGCTGAAGGAACAAGGTGCTGCGCTGCGTTCCTTGCATGTGGAGCAATGGTATCCTTACGCCGAACATGCCCCCATGTCGGCCACGGAAGCCCTGCAGCAAATTTTGGACTACCTCGATCGCCACGCCTTGACCCGCCTCGAAGCCAGCACCGCCCTGATGATTGCCCCGAGCTACAAGATGCGCATCATCACCGGCCTGATTACCAACTTCCACCAACCCAAGAGCACCTTGCTCTTGCTGGTTTCTGCCCTCATCGGCGAGCGTTGGAAGGACTGCTACCGTTTTGCCCTCGACCACGGCTTCCGTTTCCTGAGCTATGGCGACAGCTGCCTGTTTCTCCCTCGTTGACGGGAAAAAACTTCGTGTTGGCACAATTTTTGGTACGTAATTGAGTTTGTAAAATAACGCAATTAAACTACATCAACATGAAGAAATCCATCTTATTCGGTGCTTTGGCCATGTTTGCCATTGGTGCCATGAGCATTCAAGAGGTGAATGCACAAAACGAAGTGAAAGTCAAGAAAGCGGAGACCACCACCGTGAAAGAAAAGCAGGAAAAGCCCGCCGCCACCACGGTTGCTCAGGAGCCTGTGAAAAAGAAGGACGACTGCTGCGCCGACAAGAAAGTCTCCTCCGACAAGAAGGAAGTGAAAGAGTGCTGCGCTGACAAGAAAAAGACCGAAGGTTGTTGCGACGAGAAGAAAGGAAATGCAGAAGGAAAGCAACTCAAGGCTGAAGGGAAGAAAGAACGCAAGGAAGCTGTGAATCCCAACCACAAAAAGGGCAAAAAGCACCGTGTGAAGCCGGCCAAGGTCGAGAAATAACTGATGCTGAGAGGAAAGCAAAAGAGGCTCCGATTTTCGGGGCCTCTTTTGCTTTTACTTTTTCCTGCCTGAGAGCAGCTCGGCGTAGGCACGAAGGTGTTTTTTCTTCTCCTCCGACAACTGGATGGCTGCCAAGGCCTCGAAAGCCTTGCGGTCGTAGTCGAGCATGACCTGCTCGACGGCCTCTTTCACATGCAGGCGGTCGTAGATAGCCTGAACCTCTTCGATTTTTTCTTCTTCATCGTGGTCGATGCGCAGGGTGAAGAGATGCTCAAGGCGTTTGCGGTCTTTTTCGGAAGCGAGTTCCAACGCCTTCAAATACAGATAGGTCTTCTTGTTGTCGGCAATGTCGCCGCCATGGCGTTTGCCGAAGACTTCCACGTCGCTGTAGAGGTCGAGGATGTCGTCCTGCAGCTGGAAGCTCATGCCCATATTGATGCCGAAGTCGTAAAGATGTTGGATGTCGGCCTCATTGGCATCGGCCACGGTGGCACCCATCTGCAAGGCAGTGGCCAACAACACGGCAGTCTTCAGTCGGATCATCTCCAGGTACTCGTCGATAGTCACGTTGCCCAAGGTCTCAAAGTTGAGGTCCATCTGCTGGCCTTCGCAGATTTCGCGGGCCACCTTACCCAGCTGTTGCGCGATTTCAGCCCCTTTCTTCGGCTTTAATGCATATTGGAAGGCCATGGCAAACATGGCGTCGCCAGAGAGGATGGCGATGTCGGCGTTCCATTTTTGGTAGACGGTCTCCTTGCCGCGGCGCAGCGGAGCTTTGTCCATGATGTCGTCGTGGATGAGGGTGAAGTTGTGGAAAGTCTCCAAAGCCAAAGCGGGCCAAAGGGCTTGCTGTTCGTCGCCGCCAAACAGGTCGCAGGCCAAGAGGCAGAGTATGGGGCGGAGACGTTTGCCGCTTTGCAGTATGGTGTATTCAATGGGGTCGTATAACTCCTTCGGCTGTCCTCCGAAGTCGGTTTTCGCGATAAACGCAGCGAAATCTTGTTGTAGTTGCTTGATTCTTTCCATGAAAAATGAGTTTTGATGGCACAAAGGTAAAGATTTATTGGCTCACATACAATTTTGGAGCGAAATTTGTGGTTTTTCTTCTGTTTAACAAAAGAAAAACCATGAGATACCTCCGACTATTCCCCGCATTGTTGCTCGGCACGATGCTCACTGCATGCAACACAACCAAGAGTCTCTATGAAGCCCAACAATATGACGAAGTGATCCAGCGCGTTGCGCCCGCCATTTGTGACGGCGACTTGAACGCCAAGCAAATCAACTATGTGGCGGCTTCTTACCATAAGGCCAACCAAGCCGACCACGAGCGCATCCAAGCCTTGAAAGCCTCAGGTCAGCCCGATGTGTGGCCCGAAATCTATCAGCGTTATTGCAGCATGAAAGGGCGTAATGAAGCCCTGTCATGCTTTCCGACCAAGGTCAAAAACGGCATGAACTATGTGAAGCTTGACCTTGATGACGACATGACAGTTGCCCGCAATCATGCGGAAGCGTTCTTGGTGGCGAAGGCAAACCAACTATTGGGCACAGGCTCAAAAGCCGATGCCATGGAGGCAGAGAACTATATCCAGCAACTGGCGCGCACCAATTGTGATAACGTTAATCTGTTGAATTTGAGAAAAAAGCAGGCGTTTTGCTTGGCTGAGAAGGTGACAATAGGCATTTCGGACGAGAGAGACCTTCCTACGTCGGTGGCGCATGCCATATTGGATTTTGCTGAGGGAGAGGTGCCGTTTGCCTTGGTTCATTCCAAAGCCTACGCGGCGATGGTCGTCGTGAACATCGACGAGTTGGAGGTTTCACCCATTCGTCTCGATGAGGTGACCTTCGAGGAAACCCGTGAGGGCAAAACCGTTTCGGTGACCGACCATTCGCAGACCAAGAATGCCAAAATGAAGGGCAGTCTCGCGTACTATGATATTGACGGCAGGCGCATCGGCGCGGTGCCCTTCGAGGTGACCTCCACCTTCAAGAACGACTACACCACCATCAAAGGCGACCGCGAGGCTTGCTCGACGGAGACCTTGGGTCGTTTGGACAGCCATCCCGTGCCCGTCCCGACGGACGAAAGCTTGATGCTGGATGCTGCCAAGAAATTGAATGATTTGATAGCTATTGAGTTGAAGAAGTAGACTGTTCTCGTGTCAGTCGCTGCACCACCGAGTCCATGATGCGCTTCAAAACCTCTGGCCGCTCCGTGTAATACTTAATGTTTTGTGAGAAGAGCGTGTCCGTAATTCCATGATGCTCAAAAAGTTGGTCGTAATAGGATTGGGCCATGGTTTTGTAATCGGTGTCTGGTGCGCTGTCTTCTCTTTCCAAGGATTTCTGATAGTTGATTTCCGCCTCGATGATTTGCACGTCAGTCATGATGTCAACCATCTCTTCCTCAGTAAACAGCCGCTCGGGCATAAAGCCTTTGTCCTCATGGTCACAGGCTACCACAAGGACAAAAAGCAAAGATATTAGTATTAACCGTTTCATTCTGAATCAGTTGCCGACATCCGACAAGAACTTGATGCGCATTAGACGTACTTCCTCTTCCTCGTATTCGTCCTCGCCGAGTTCCTCAAGGGCTTTCTTCACGTCATCCGATTCTGCTTCGCGGAAATAGTCCAGGATGTCTTCCTGATGATAGATGTCCACAAATTCCTCGATGAAGTAGTTGATGTCGAGGTGGGTGCCCGAGGAGACGATGCTCTCGATTTCAGAAAGCAACTCATCGAAGCTCAGACCCTTGCCGTAAGCGATGTCGTCCAACGGAATCTTCTTGTCGATGTTTTGGATGATGCCGATTTTCAGTGCGGAGTTGTTGACCACCGACTTCACCACCATGTCGTTCGGGCGGGTGATTTCGTTTTCCTCCACATACTCCTTGATGAGCTTGATGAAAGGCTCGCCGAATTTCTCAGCTTTACCCGCACCCACGCCCGAAATCTGGGTCATCTCCTCTTTGGTGATGGGGTATTGGATGGCCATGTCTTCCAACGACGGGTCTTGGAAGATGACGAAAGGCGGCAGTCCGTTTTGCTTGGCTATGGTCTTGCGCAGGTCTTTCAGCAGGGCGAAGAGGGTCTTGTCGGCGCCACCATCCTTGTTGGCCCCCATGGCAGCCATGGCCTCCGGATCGTCATCATCGGAGTTCTCATAGTCGTGGTCCTTGACGAGCATGATGGAGTAGGGCTTCTTGATGAAGTTCTTGCCTTCCTTCGTGATCTTCAGGATGCCATAGTTCTCGATGTCTTTCGACAACAGCTTGTGAACCAAAGCCTGACGAATGACGGCGGTCCAATATTTTTCATCGTGCTCGTCACCGGCACCGAAGAATTCGTTGTTCTCTTGCTTGGCAGCCTTAATGTCGCCCGTGAGTTTGCCAGCCAGCAATTCGGCAATGTGTTTGGTCTTGAAGAGTTGTTTGGTGTCTTCCACGGCTTCGAGAACGAGTTTGAGGTCTTCCTTGCCGTCGAACTTCTCTTTGGGATAACGGCAGTTGTCGCACGAGCCGCAGTTTTCCTTATTGTATTCCTCACCGAAATAGTGGAGCAGAAGCCTGTGGCGGCATACCGCTGACTCAGCATAGGTCACGGTCTCGTTCAGCAGCTCGCGGGCAATTTCTTGTTCGGCCACGTTTTTGCCTTTGTTGAACTTTTCCAGCTTATGGATGTCCTCGTAGTCGTAGAAGGCGATGCAGTTGCCTTCACCGCCGTCGCGACCCGCACGGCCCGTCTCCTGATAGTAGCCTTCGAGGCTCTTCGGGATGTCGTGGTGGATGACGAAGCGCACGTCGGGCTTGTCGATGCCCATGCCGAAGGCGATGGTGGCCACGATGACGTCGACTTCCTCCATGAGGAACTTGTCTTGGTTTTCCTTACGGGTCTGGCTGTCGAGACCGGCATGGTAGGGCAGGGCACGTATGCCGTTGACGACGAGGGTCTCGGCCAATTCCTCCACCTTTTTGCGGCTGAGGCAGTACACGATGCCCGACTTGCCCGGGTTTTGCTTGATGTATTTGATGATGTCTTTAATGACGTCTTTGGTCTTGGGCCTTACCTCATAATAGAGGTTGGGACGGTCGAACGACGACTTGAAGACTTTGGCATCCAAGATTTCCAGGTTCTTCAGGATGTCGTTCTGCACCTTCATCGTGGCCGTGGCGGTCAGGGCGATGATAGGGAGGGTGTCGTTGATGGCGTTGATGATGGGGCGCAGACGGCGGTATTCAGGACGGAAGTCATGACCCCATTCCGAGATGCAGTGCGCCTCGTCGATGGCCACGAACGAAATCTTGAGGCCGCGCAGGAACTCGATGGTCTCGTCTTTGGTGAGTGATTCTGGTGCCACATACAGCAATTTCGTCTTACCGCTTTTCAGGTCTTCCTTGACCTCGATCAGCTCGGCTTTCGAGAGCGATGAGTTCATCACATGGGCGATGCCCAACTCGGTGCCAAAGTTACGGATCATGTCGACCTGGTTCTTCATCAACGCGATTAAGGGGGAGACGACAATGGCCGTTCCTTTCGACATCAAAGCAGGCAGTTGGTAGCATAGCGACTTGCCGCCTCCAGTGGGCATCAGCACGAAGGTATTGTTGCCGCCCAGGATGCTTTTGATGATCTCTTCTTGGTTACCCTTGAATTGGTCGAAACCGAAAACATCTTTCAGCAGTTTGTGTATCTTCTGTTCATCTTTTTTTGCCATGGTCTCCTCCTTTTGGTGTTTTCCAAATTTTTGTGTTATTTTGCAATCTCTTTTGAAAATGTGCGTTATCTCAAGGAAATTGGTTTACACCCTTGATGCAAAGACAAAGTTATAGCTTTTAAAGCATTCAAAGCAAGAAAAAGTTGAGAAAAAATGAAAAAAAATGGGACAATTATTGAATTGGTGTCTCAAATAATTGACAATGAGGCTAATGCAATTATTGGATTGAAGCATCAAATTGATGATGATTTCCAGAAAACGGTGGAGTTGATACTCGAAAGCCAGGGAAATCTCGTGTTTTCGGGCATCGGCAAGAGTGCCATCATTGCCCAAAAGATCGTTGCCACCATGAATTCGACGGGTACGACGGCCGTGTTTATGCATGCTGCCGATGCCATCCACGGCGATTTGGGCATCGTCCGCGAGAAGGATATTGTGGTTATTTTGTCGAAAAGCGGCGAAACACCTGAGATTAAGGTGCTGGTGCCGCTCATCAAGCTGAGGGGCAACAAAATCGTGGCTATGGTTGGCAACCGCCAATCGTATCTGGCTTCCCAAGCCGATTTCATCCTCGACGTCTCGGTGAGCGAAGAAGCCATTCCCGACAGCCTTGCGCCGACCAGCAGCACCACGGCGCAGTTGGTGATGGGCGATGCGCTGGCATTAATATTAATGAGGTGTCGCGGCTTCTCAACCTCCGACTTTGCCAAGTTCCATCCTGGCGGGGCATTGGGCAAGCAGCTGTACCTTCGGGTGAAGGACCTCTATATGAGGAACGAACGCCCCGAAGTGGGCCCCGACGACAATCTGACCCAAGTCATTATCGAGATGACCCATAAACGCTTGGGCGCTACCGTGGTCACCAGTCGAGATGCATCAGGAAATGATGCTGCCATTGTGGGCATCATCACGGATGGCGATTTGCGCCGCATGTTGATGAACACTCCCGACATCGAACATGTGAAAGCTTCCCAAATCATGACTTCTAACCCCAAGACCATCGATGAGGATGCCTTGGTGGTGGATGCCTTGCATAAGATGCGCCAAAACAGTATCACCCAACTGCCCGTCGTTCATGATGGGAAATATCTGGGTATCATTCATTTGCATGACATATTAAAGGAAGGGATATTTTAGTTTTTTTGAATTATTGAAGATGAAGCTAAGAACAGAACATTTGGTAAAAAAATATGGTCAGCGCACCGTGGTCAACGACGTTGACATTGAGGTTGAGCAAGGCGAGATTGTCGGTTTGCTCGGCCCCAACGGAGCTGGAAAGACGACCACTTTCTACATGGTGGTGGGACTCATCAAGCCTTATTCGGGCAAGGTATTCCTTGAGAATGAGGATATCTCGAACTTGCCGATGTATAGGCGAGCACAGATAGGCATAGGTTATTTGGCGCAAGAGGCGTCGGTGTTTCGGCAGATGAGTGTCGAAGACAACATCTATTCCGTCATGCAGTTCAAGCAGGGTATGACCAAAGAGCAAAGGGCCGAGAAATTGGAAGGCCTGTTGGATGAGTTTGGCTTGCAGCATGTGCGCAAGAGCAAAGGCATCCAACTCTCGGGTGGCGAACGTCGCCGCACGGAGATTGCCCGCGCCTTGGCCGTCGACCCGAAGTTTGTGCTGCTTGATGAGCCTTTCGCCGGCGTCGACCCCATCGCTGTGGAGGACATCCAGCGCATCATCTTCAAGTTAAAGAGGAAAAACATCGGCGTGCTCATCACCGACCATAATGTGCATGAAACGCTATCCATCACCGACCGCGCCTATTTGCTTTTCGATGGTCAGGTGCTGATATCCGACAAGCCCGAGAAATTAGCAGAAAACGAGCATGTCCGGGAAGTCTATCTTGGACATAATTTTGTGTTTCACAAGAAGGAAATGTAGGAGATCCTGTTACTCCATTTTTTCCGCAAAGAAAATCGAAAGCAAGATGTAAAGCATCATCACAAAAGGCAGGGCCAACCATTTGAAAATCACGAAACTCACAAGGGCAACGAGGAGGAAAATCCACCTGACTTCGTTGCCTTTCCATTTTGCTGATTTCATCTTGAAAGAGAAAAAACGCAGTCGGCTCACCATCATGAATGAGAAGATGAGCGTGATGCCGAGGCAGGCCCAATAGCTTAAGGCACCGTCTTTGAGATGGTGGACTTGGCTGAGTGCCAGGGGCAAGGAAGCGATGAAGATGGCCATGCCAGGGGCGGGGATGCCACGAAACGAGGTCTTCTGCGTTTCGTCTACATTGAACCTAGCCAAACGGATGGCCGAAAACACCGTCAACAGAAATGCCAAGCAGGGTAATACCTTGATGCCCGCGATGCACCACTGCGGCAAGTCGAATGAGCGGCTCATCAGCCAATACATGATGAATCCTGGAGCCACACCGAAGGAGACCACATCCGACAAAGAGTCTAAATCAGCGCCGATGGGCGAATGGACTTTGAGCAGTCGGGCGGAAAAGCCATCCAAGAAGTCAAAGAGTCCGGCCACGAAAATCATCAGTGCCGCCTTGACGGGCATGTTTTGGGTGAGAAACAGGATGGACAGACAGCCTGAAACGAGGTTGCAGCAGGTGATGGCGTTGGGGATATGTTGCTTGAGGCGCATGAGGTCGCGGTTTTATTGCCACAAAGGTAGTTATTTTTTCAGAACGCTCCGATTGCTTGCAAGAAAAGCTTTATTTTTGCAGGAATTTTTGATTTGACCATGCAACATCAGTTTTATTCTTTACAGAAAATCTCTGAAATCGTCAACGGGAAACTGGTTGGAGAGGCGAATGGCGAGGTCAGCGATTTGCTTATCGACAGCCGCCATCTGGTGGACCCGCATCAGACCTTGTTTTTTGCCTTGAAGAGCAACCGCAACGACGGTCACCGCTATATCGACGTCCTTTACGAAAAAGGTGTCCGCGCCTTTGTGGTGAGCCGACTTCCCGAGAGCATCCATCCCGATGCTACCTTTGTGGTAGTGCCCGACACGCTGAAAGCCTTACAGATGCTTGCCGCATACCATCGCCAGCAATTCGACATTCCTGTCATTGGCATCACGGGTAGTAACGGCAAGACCATCGTCAAGGAATGGCTCTACCAAATTCTCAGTCCCGACTATAACATCGTGCGCAGCCCGAAGAGCTACAACTCGCAGGTGGGTGTGCCGCTCTCGGTGTGGCAGATGAACCAGACCAACACCTTGGGCATCTTCGAGGCTGGCATTTCCGAGCCCGACGAGATGATGAGCCTGCAGGACATCATCCGCCCGACCATCGGTGTGTTCACCAACATCGGACAAGCCCACGACGAGAACTTCATCAACCGCGTGCAGAAGGCGGGAGAGAAACTGAACCTGTTTACCAAAACCAAGCAGTTGGTGTATTGCATGGATTATTCTGACATACAGCAGGTTGTCATTCGCTCAGGGTTGTCTTCGAAGGTGAAACTCTTCACTTGGAGCCGCAAGTTCGAGGAGGCCGACCTGTTTGTCAAAGAGATAACGAAAAGCGAGAAAACGGCAGCGATTTCCTGCATATATCATGGTGAAAACCTGATGTTTACGATTCCTTTCGCCGACAAAGCCTCGGTCGAAAATGCCATCCACTGCATTGCCGTTGGGTTGCTTTTACAGATGAAGGCGGAGGTTATCCAAGAGCGACTTAAGTCGCTGGTTTCCATTGCTATGCGTCTTGAAATCAAGGCGGGCGTCAACAATTGCACCATCATCAACGACTACTACAACTCCGACATCAACTCTTTGGCCATCGCTTTGGACGTGATGCGACACCAACACCAGCACCGCCACCATACGGTCATCCTGTCCGACATCCTGCAAAGTGGCCGCAACGAAGTGGATTTGTACACCGAGATTGCTCAACTGCTTAAAAACAAAGGCGTTGACACGTTGATTGGCATAGGTGAGGCACTCACGCGCCAGTCGAATAAGTTCGAGATGGAGTCTTATTTCTATAAGAATGTTCCGGATTTCCTGGCGCAGTTCCCCTTCTCGAAGTTCAACAACCAGACCATCCTGTTGAAGGGAGCCCGTGCCTTTGAGTTTGAACAGATTGGCATGGAGTTGCAGGAGAAGGCGCATGAGACCGTGTTGGAAATCAACTTCAACCATTTGGTCAGCAACCTAAACCATTTCCGTTCCAAAATCAAGCCCGAAACCAAGCTGATGGTGATGGTGAAGGCCTTCGGCTATGGCAGCGGCAACTTGGAGGTCTCTAATATCCTGCAATTCCACAATGTTGATTACCTGACTGTTGCTTTTGCCGACGAGGGCGTTGAACTGCGTCGTGCGGGCATCAACTTGCCCATCATGGTGATGAGCCCCGAGGTGAACAGCTACGACAACATCATCAAATACCATCTGGAGCCGGAAGTGTTCAGCTTCCGAAACCTTTCCTTTATCGAGAAGGCGATGGAGAACCTTGCTTTGCCTGAGGCGCATCCCTTGAATGTACACATCAAGCTTGACACTGGCATGCACCGTCTGGGCTTTGCGAAAGATGAGCTTCCCGAACTTATCCGTCGCATCCAAGCCAATCCGATGTTGAATGTGAAGAGTGTGTTTTCGCACCTTGCCACTGCCGATAATCCTGCCGAAGATGCGTTCACTTTGGGTCAGATCCATAATTTCGAGGAGGGAAGCCAGATGATTGTGGAGGCTTTTCCCCATGCCTTGCGACATATTCTCAACACAGCGGGCATCTCGCGCTTCCCGCAATACCAGTTCGATATGGTTCGCCTGGGCATCGGCTTGTATGGTGTGCCCACCTGCGAGGCCGATAGGGGACTTCTACAACCTGTGGTTTCGCTTAAGACAACCATCAACCAAATCAAGCACATCCCTGCGGGCGACAGCATAGGTTACAACCGTCATGGCCATGCCGAACACGATATGCGCATCGGCATCGTGCCCATCGGTTATGCCGATGGCCTCTCCCGCTTGTTGGGCAATGGCAATGGCACTTTCTATGTCCAAAACAAACCCGTGAAGATTGTCGGCGACATCTGCATGGACATGTGTATGTTGGATTTGACTGATGTGGAGGCCCAAGAAGGCGACACCGTGGTCATCTTCGATGCCGAACACGATATCAACGACATCGCCAAGGCTTGCCAAACGATTCCTTACGAAATAATGACACGCGTCTCGCAGCGCGTGAAGCGGGTTTACTATCAGGAGTAAACGTAATTTTTCAACATCGAAAAAAACGAAAAAACCGAAAAGACTTCTTTTTGTGTCCTTTCGGTTTTTTCGATGTTTGTCATTTTTGGTCGGCCCTTCGACAGGCTCAGGGACCTTAGCTCTTAACCATTCAACGCCTCAGCGCCACCGACAATGTCGATCAACTCGTTGGTGATGACGTTCTGGCGGGCTTTGTTGTACTGGATCTTCAGTTCCTGCGACAGTTGGTCGGCGTTGTCGCTGGCGATGTGCATGGCCGTCATACGGGCACCGTGCTCGGCGGTTAGTGTGTCGAGCATGATGGAGTAGAAGTTGGTGCGAATGACTTTGGGAATCAAGTCGTTGACAAAGGTCTCCTTGTCGGGCTCCACGATGTAGTCCAAAGTGGTGCCGTTGCTTTGTGCCACGGTTTTCAGCGGTAGCACCACCTCGCGTGAGGGCACTTGCACGCCCGCATTCTTGAAATGGTTGAACACCAATTCCACGCGGTCCACCTTGTGGCTGAGGAACAATTCCACCATCATGTCACTGATTTCCATGGCTAAGTCGTAGGACATGCACTCGGCCAGGGGCGCAAACTGTTTTTCCACTTTGATGCCGAACTTCTTGGCATAGTCGTTGATTTTTTTGCCGACGAGGTACACCCTAATATTATCAGCACCCAATTGTTCAGTATACTCGTCATAGATCTGCTTGAAGAGCTTGCAGACGCTCGAGTTGTAAACGCCACAGAGGCCGCTGCTCGATGAGAAAGCCATCAACGCGACTTTCTTCACTTCACGGTGCTCGGCCAGCGGGATGCTGACTTCGCCCTCAAGGGAGCCGAGGTAGTTGGAAAGTGCCTCGCTCAGCTTGTTCTTGTAGGGCAAAAACCGCGTCGTGATGCCTTCGGTCTTTTTCAACTTGGCCGCCGACACCATCTTCATCGCGCTCGTGATTTTCTGTGTCGAGGCGACGGAGACGATTCTAGCCCGTATTTCTTTTAGTGATGCCATTTCTTTTTAATTAGGAATGAGGAATTATGAATGCTGAATGGTGCAAAGCGACAAACATTCAGCATTCCACATTCAGCATTATCCGTTAAAGTGTTCACTCAAATTCAAAGCTTCTTCCTTCAGCACGGCTTTGATGTCATCGTCAATCTTGCCGGCTTTCAGCTGCTCCATCACGTCCTTGTGCTTCACCTCCATGAGGTCGAGGAACTGCTTCTCAAATTCAAGCACTTTATTCTCAGGCACTTTGCTCAGCAGTCCGTTGGTGCCGCAGAAGATGATGGCCACTTGTTTTTCGACGGGCATAGGCGTGTATTGCGGTTGCTTCAGCAGCTCCACGTTCTTGCGGCCCTTGTCCAAGATGGCCAAAGTGGCGGCATCGAGTTCGGCACCAAACTTCGAGAAGGCTTCCATCTCGCGGAACTGGGCTTGGTCGAGCTTCAGGGTACCGGCCACTTTCTTCATCGATTTGATCTGGGCGTTACCACCCACACGCGACACGGAGATACCGACGTTGATAGCGGGACGGATACCGGCGTTGAATAGGCTGGTTTCCAAGAAGATCTGTCCGTCGGTGATGGAAATCACGTTGGTGGGGATGTAAGCCGACACGTCGCCAGCCTGCGTCTCGATGATGGGCAGTGCCGTGATGCTGCCGCCGCCTTTCACGATGCCTTTGAGGCTGTCGGGCAGGTCGTTCATTTGGCGCGCCACGTCGTCGTTCTTGATAATCTTGGCGGCACGCTCCAACAAACGGCTGTGGAGGTAGAAGATGTCGCCAGGGTAGGCCTCACGTCCCGGGGGACGGCGCAGAATCAGGGAGACTTCACGGTAGGCCACAGCCTGCTTCGATAAGTCGTCGTAGATGACGAGGGCATGACGACCCGTGTCGCGGAAGTACTCGGCAATGGCACAGCCAGCGTATGGGGCATAGAACTGCATGGCGGCTGGGTCGGAGGCGGTGGCCGAGACCACAATGGTGTAGTCCATGGCACCGTTTTGCTCCAAGGTCTTCACGAGGTTGGCCACAGTGGAGCCTTTTTGACCTACAGCGACATAAATGCAGTAAACTGGGTCACCGTTTTTGAAGTTTTGCTTCTGGTTGATGATGGTATCGATGGCGATGGCGGTCTTTCCCGTCTGACGGTCGCCGATGATGAGCTCACGTTGGCCACGGCCGATGGGAATCATGGCGTCAACGGCCTTGAGACCCGTTTGAAGGGGCTGGTTCACCGGTTGACGGAAGATGACACCAGGAGCCTTGCGCTCCAGTGGCATCTCGAAGGTCTTGCCTTGGATGGGGCCCTTGCCGTCGATGGGACGGCCGAGGCCGTCAACGACGCGGCCCAAGAGGCCTTCGCCCGCCATGACGGAGGCGATGCGCTGTGTGCGCTTCACCGTCTCGCCTTCCTTGATGCCCTCGGTAGGACCGAGCAACACCACGCCGACGTTGTCTTCCTCAAGGTTGAGCACCACGCCCATGGTGCCGTTCTCAAACTCGACGAGTTCGTTCGACTGTACCTTGTCGAGGCCGTAGACGTGCGCCACACCGTCGCTCACTTGCAGCACCTTGCCAATTTCCTCAAACTGAACCTTATTGCTCATGTTTTGGAGTTGCATCTGCAGGATGCTTGATATTTCACTTGGTTTGATGTTTGCCATATATGTAGTTTTTATTTATTGCTTCAACTTGTTTTTCAGCGCGTTAAGTTGTCCAGCCACGCTGGCGTCCATCCTAGAGTTTTCGATGTCGAGGATAAAGCCACCGATGAGGCTTGGGTCGATATGGACATCGATTTCAGCGTCGGCGTCGAAGGTCTTCTTGATGAAGGCTTTGATTTTGTCGTAGGTGGCTTCGGGCAACTCGGTGGCCGTTGTGACATGCGTACTAAGGATGTTGTGCTTGGTGCGATACATCTCCATGAACTTCATGGAGATGAGGAACATTTTGTCCTCGCGTTTCTGGTCGGCCACGAAGGCGATGAACTGCTTCAGCGTGTCGTGCAAGGGCTCGCCCACGGCCATCTCCATCAGCTTCACCTTCTCCTCTTGCGCCACGATGGGGTCGGCCAGCACCTCATTGAACTGGCTGATGGCCATGAGGTAGTTGTGGGCAAAGCGCGTCAAGCCGTCGTAAACAGCCTCTTCGCAATGCTGCTCTTGAGCCAGTTGGAACAAAGCCCGTGCGTATCTTACCGATATTCTTCCGTTGTCCATATCTTACGCCTCGATGCGGGTTGGGTTGTTCTTGAGCAACTGCTCGATATAATCGTTTTGGGCTTTCTTGTCGCTCAACTCACGTTGCAGCAACTTCTCGGCGATGTCGACGGAAAGCGCGATGACCTCGTTTTTGATGTTGGCCATGGCTTCGGCTTGTTCCTTCTCGATTTTCATGCGAGCGTCGGCCACAATCTTTTCGGCTTCCAGCCTGGCCTGCGTCTTCGCCTCTTCAATGAGCTGGGTCTTCAGGTCTTGGCTTTCCTTCATGATTTTGATTTGCTCGGCCTGCGCTGCAGCCATGGTCTCCTGCCGTTTTTGCTCGATGCCGGCGAGGGCATTGTTGGCTTCTTCGGCGGCCAAGAGTGAGTCGGAGATGTGCGTGTTGCGTTTCTCGACGGCACCCATGATCATTGGCCAGCCTACCTTCGCCAAGATGACAAAGACGATGAGGAAGCCTATGAGCATCCATATCACTAATCCACTTTCAGGAAGAAATAAATCCATGTGTTATTCGTTTAATCGTTTAATCGTTGATTGTTGAATTGAGACTTCGAGACACGGGACTTCGGGACGTTTTTCACGTCTCGTAGTCCCGTAGTCTCATGTCAGTGATTAGCCAAGGGCGGCTAACAGGCAGACGACGATGGCGAACAGCGTTGCACCTTCGACGAGAGCGCCAGCGATGATCATACCCGATTGGATACGACCAGCGGCTTCGGGCTGGCGAGCCATGGCTTCCATGGCTGACTGACCGATTTTACCAATGCCGAAAGCGGCGCCGATGACTGCGATAGAAGCAGCGATGGCGGCCAAACCTGGCACATACGATACTGCTTCAAGGATGGTTGATAATAACATGATTTATAGATTTAGATTGTTAATGGATTGTTATTTGTTTAATTACTTGTTTTTCATTTTATTTCTCTAAACTCTAAACACTAAACTCTAAACTATTACTCGTGTTCAGGTTCATGTTGTGCCATGCCGATAAACAGCGATGACAATATGGTGAAGACGTAGGCCTGAATATAGGCGACCAGCAACTCCAAAGCCGTCATGAAGATGGTCATGAAGATAGAGACGATGCTCATCACGCCACCCATGCCCGCACCGTACATGCCGCCGATGATGAAGATCAATGCCATCAACACCATGATGACGATGTGGCCGGCGAGGATGTTGGCGAATAGACGAACCATCAGGGCGAAGGGTTTGGTGATGGTGGAGATAAGCTCGATGATAGGCATCAAAGGGATAGCCTTGAGGAAGACGGGCACGTCGGGCCAGAAGATGTCTTTCCAGTAGTGCTTGTTGCCGAACACATTCACGAAGAAATAGGTCAGCAGGGCCAAGACCAAGGTGATGCTCAAATTACCTGTCACGTTGGCCCCGAAGGGGAAGAACGGAATCAGGCCGAACAGGTTGGCGAAGAAGATGAAGAAGAACACTGTTAATAAATAAGGTGCGAATTTCTTCACTTTCTTCTCGGGGACGTTAGGACGGATGATGCCGTCCAGCACAGTGTAGGTCAGCCATTCCACCAAGCCTTGGTATTTAGTGGGCTTGCCCATCGGGTTCTTTTTGTACATCCTCGCTGCAGGCAAGAAGAAGGCCAATAGGAAGATGCAGACCAAGAAGATGCCGAAGGCGTTTTTGGTGAAGGAGATGTCGAAGGGTCTCGAAAGGCTGCCGTCGGGCTTCACTTCCACCAACTTGCCTGGGTATTTTGGTGCCTTGATGGGCTCGATGCGGAAGTTGGCGCCGTTGTGCTCAAAGGTCTCGCCGTCTTTCAGCTCGCAGACGTGTTTCGATGAGAAACAGTGCCAACTGCCGCCGTCCTTACATTTCACGATGACGGGCAGCCACACGCAGACGGGGTGCTCGTGGATTTCCGTGATATGGAAGCAATAGCTGTCGCCCGTGTGGCCGAAGATGAACGACTTGGCGTCAAACTTCTCTTTCTTAGGTTCCTGCACGGTTTCCTGGGCATAGCTCTGGACCGGTGCAAAGGATACCCATGCAAGAAGTAGGAAGAAGACGATATGTTTCAAAACATGGTTCATGCTTTGTTTTCTTTGTTCTTTAGTTTGATGTAATGGTTGTAGACAAAAGTCTCTGCTACCAGCGCAATAAGGTAGGCTGAGGCGGTGACGATGACAAAAGCCTTGCCGCTCTCCTTGACGAAGATGATGTAAAGGACAAGGATAGCCACAGTAAGCACCAGCTTGATGCCTTTGTAGACCAGAAGCCAGGTGAGCTTGTTGGGGTGCTCGTCCACGTTTTTTTTCATCAGATGGCAATAGAAGGCTCCCAAGATCATGAAGAGGTTGGGGCCTGTGATCATCCAGTTGTTCCACCAAGGCTTGTCGGCGAAGAAGCAAAGCAGGATGCCATCCAAGACGACGCAGATGAGCAGGAAAATGGCCAAATATTTTGTCAGCACGTCCTTTTTCATAGTTCTACGCAGATGGTTAGGTGGTTATCGTGGTTCTCGGTGAAGCCGCCCTTGATGGCAAATTCCTGATGCTCGCCCTTGGCATCAGTGAGGCTGACTTTGCCTGCCTCAAGGATGGCGACAATGGCGGCATGGTGCTCAAGCAGGGTGAAAGGCCCCATCTTGCTCGGCACGGTGACAGAAGTGGCTTCGCCTTCAAACAACGTGGCACTCGGTGATATGATTTCTACTTTCATTTCACCTTAATTAATTAGCGTTGGCATTTTTCAGCAGTTCCTCACCCTTGGCGATGGCATCGTCGATGGTGCCCACCAGGTTGAAGGCGGCCTCAGGATATTGGTCGACCTCGCCGTCCATAATCATGTTGAAGCCTTTGATGGTTTCCTCAATAGGCACCATCACGCCCTTCAAGCCGGTGAATTGCTCGGCGACGTGGAATGGCTGCGACAGGAAACGTTGCACACGACGAGCGCGGTGGACGACAATCTTGTCCTCTTCCGAGAGTTCCTCCATACCGAGGATGGCGATGATGTCCTGCAATTCCTTGTTGCGCTGCAGCAGTTGGATGACGCGCTGCGCGGTGTTATAGTGGTGTTCACCGATAATGTTCGGGTCGAGGATGCGCGAGGTGGAGTCGAGCGGGTCAACAGCAGGGTAGATGCCCAACTCGGCGATCTTACGGCTCAACACGGTGGTGGCATCCAAGTGCGAGAAGGTGGTGGCCGGAGCAGGGTCGGTCAAGTCGTCGGCAGGGACGTAAATGGCCTGCACCGAGGTGATGGACCCGTTCTTGGTCGAAGTGATACGCTCCTGCATCTGGCCCATCTCCGTGGCCAGCGTAGGTTGGTAACCCACAGCCGAAGGCATACGACCCAATAGGGCGGACACCTCGGAACCAGCCTGCGTGAAACGGAAGATGTTATCGATGAATAGCAGGATGTCGTTCTGGTCGTCATTTTGGTCGTCGCGGAATGACTCGGCTACAGTCAGGCCTGAGAGGGCCACCGAAACACGGGCTCCAGGCGGTTCGTTCATCTGGCCGAAGACCAAGGTGGCTTGAGAAGTGGCCAACGCTTTCTTGTCGATCTTCGAGAGGTCCCAGTCGCCTTCTTCCATCGCCTTGACGAACTCGTCGCCATATTTGATGATGCCTGACTCAATCATTTCTCTCAACAGGTCGTTACCCTCACGGGTACGCTCGCCCACGCCAGTGAACACCGAATAGCCGTTGTAGCCCTTGGCGATGTTGTTGATGAGTTCCATGATGAGCACGGTCTTGCCCACGCCAGCGCCGCCGAAGAGGCCGATTTTACCACCTTTCAGGTAAGGCTCCAGCAGGTCAATGACCTTGATACCGGTGAAGAGCACCTCTTTCGAGGTGGCCAAGTCTTCATATTTGGGTGGCTCGCGGTGGATAGGATATTCCGAGCTGCGGTCGAGTTGACCTATGCCGTCGATGGCGTCGCCCGTCACGTTAAGCAGGCGGCCTTTGATCTGGTTGCCGATGGGGATGGAGATGGGTTTGCCCGAGAGGGTCACCTCCATGCCACGCATGAGGCCGTCGGTGGAGTCCATGGCGATGGTGCGCACCGAGTCCTCGCCGATGTGCTGTTGGCACTCGAGCACCACGCGCTTTCCGTTGGGGCGGACCACTTCCAGGGCGTCATGGATCTTGGGCAGGTCGGCTTCGCCGCTTGCGAAGTAAACGTCGACCACGGGGCCGATGATCTGAGTGATATGTCCTTTTATTTCTGACATGATATTGTGTTGTTATTATTTCGAGTTGAAAACAAACTGCAAATGTATCAAATAAATTTTTCCGATAGGCTAATTTTGAAAAAAAAGAGAAAAAATGATAATCGGTTATTGCTAAATCCCTATTTTTGCACAATGATTACCCAGATAAAAGAAGTTACGACGAGAAAGGATTTGAGGGCTTTCGTCCATTTCCCGAATCAACTCTATAAAGGCAATCCCTATTACGTGCCGCAGATTGAGTCGATGGACTGCGACACGCTGACGCCTGAGAAAAACCACGCTTTTGAAGTTTGCGAAAGCAAGTATTGGCTGGCTTACAACGAACGGGGTCAAGTGGTGGGACGTGTGGCAGGTATCATCAATCGCAGATACAACGAGAGGAATGACGCGAAGGTTTGTCGTTTCGGCTGGATGGATTTCATCGACGACCGTGATGTTTCCAAAGCATTGATTGACACCGTTGAGCAATATGCCAAGAAGAATGGCTTGGACACGATGAGCGGCCCGATGGGTTTCCTTGAGTTTGACCCTGCTGGCGTGTTGGTGGAGGGCTTCGACAAGCTACCCACGGCCTACGGCAAATACAATGCACCTTATTATGAAAAGCATCTGACGGACATGGGCTATGCCAAGGATGCCGACTATGTGGAATACCTTATTAAAGTCCCTGAGGTCATCCCCGAGCGTTACGAACGTATGGCGCAGCTGGTATCCGTCAAGAACAGCTTGCATCAGGCTGCTTTCCGCAACCGCAAGGAGCTGGAACCTTATCTTGACGGTGTGTTCCGTTGCCTCAACTCGGCCTATTCACAGCTGCACGGTTTCTCCGAGCTTTCACCTGGCCAATGCGAGGACCTCAAGAAGCAGTTTTTGGCCAACATCAACGTCGATTACGTCTCCATCGTCCTTGACTCGGAAGAACAGGTGATTGGTTTTGGCGTGGCATTGCCATCTCTTGCCAAAGCCATGCAGAAAGCCAAAGGCTCTTTGTTCCCCTTTGGGTGGATGCACATGCTGAATGCTCTCAAGCAGAACGACACTATTGACCTGCTCCTTATCGCCATTGAAGAGAAATACAAGAACAAGGGCGTGAATGCCATGATTTTCGACAAGTTTGCGAAAGGCATCACCAAAAACGGTATCAAATACATCGAATCAACGCGTGAGCTGGAAGACAACACGAGTGTACAGAACCTGTGGCGCTATCTTGAGCACGACCTGACCAAGAGAGCCAGAACCTATATTAAGCAATTGGAGGGATAATGATATGAAAACGAACTTATTAAGACAAAACTGTGCCAAATATAGAGCTCCACAAGAGGCTCAGGCGAAAGGCATATATCCTTACTACAAACCCATCGAATCAGAGCAGAGCACAGTGGTGAAAATCCACGGCAAGGATGTGCTGATGTTCGGTTCGAACAGCTATCTTGGGTTGTCCAATGACCCACGCCTGAAGGAAGCCGCCATCGAAGCTATCAAGAAATACGGAACAAGTTGCTCTGGCTCAAGGTTTTTGAATGGAACACTCGACATCCATGTGGCTTTGGAAGAAAAGCTGGCCAAACTGGTGGGCAAGGAAGCCTCAGTGTGCTTCAGCACAGGTTTCCAAGTCAACTTAGGTGTGGTTTCGGCTCTTTGTGGCAGAAATGACTACCTCCTTTTGGACAGCCTTGACCATGCTTCCATCATCGAAGGCAGCCGCCTCTCGTTCGGTAAGGTGTGGAAATACAACCACAACGACATGGACGCCCTTGAAGCCAAGCTGAAACTCTGCAACCCTGACTCGGTAAAGCTCATTGTGGCCGACGGCATCTTCTCGATGGAAGGCGACATCGTGCCATTGCCGCGCATGGTGGAACTGGCCGAGCAATACAACGCCGATATCATGATGGATGACGCGCACGCCTTGGGCGTATTGGGCCATCAGGGACGTGGCACCGCCGACCATTTTGGCCTCACCGACAAGGTGGACCTCATTATGGGCACCTTCTCCAAGTCGTTCGGCTCGTTGGGAGGCTTCATCGCCGCCGACTTCGACATCATCAATTATCTGAAACACAACGCCCGTTCGCTGATTTTCAGTGCCAGTATGCCGCCCGCGAATGTGGCCGCTGTCAGCAAGGCTATCGACATCATGCTGAGCGAACCAGAGCGCATTGAGCACCTTTGGAATTTGAGCAACTATGCCCGCAAGCAGTTCCAAGACTATGGCTTCGACACAGGCCACAGCGAGACGCCTATCATCCCGCTCTTTGTGCGCAATTCGGAGAAAGCTTTCTGGCTGTGCAACAGGCTGTTGGACGACGGTGTGTTTGTCACGCCCGTCATCGCGCCTGCCGTCCCCGAGGAGGATGTCTTGATTCGTTTCGCTTTGATGGCGACGCATACCTTCGAGCAGGTGGATGAGGCGATTGACAAGATTACTAAAGCTTTCAAGGATGCAGGAGTAATATAAATTGGCTTGGGTTCCGTCGGATTTGCAATCCGACGGAATCGAATTAGGGGATTTCAAATCCCCAACTCAAGGCATTCGGATTTCAAATCCGAATGAACGAAGTTAAACAAGATAAACATGGTAGTCTTTATCACAGGAATTTCATCAGGCTTCGGCTTAGAAACGGCAAAGTTGCTCTCTCAGGAAGGCCATACCGTTTACGGTACCGTGCGCCGCGAGGTGGAGCCTTTGTCCAAGGTACATTACTTCCAAGTTGATGTTCGCGACAGCAAGGCTGTGAAAAAAGCCGTCAACGAAATCGTTGAAAAAGAGGGTCGTATCGATGTATTGGTAAACAATGTGGGCATGGGCATTGGAGGTCCGTTGGAGTTTGCCACCGAGGAGGAAATCCGCTTGCAGATGGACACCAACTTTATAGGTCTAGTGCATTGTGTGGATGCTGTGCTGCCCCACATGCGCCATCAAGGCAAAGGCAAAATCATCGCTTTGAGCAGCATCGGTGGGCTGATGGGGCTACCCTTCCAAGGCTTCTATTCCGCCAGCAAGTTCGCCATCGAAGGCTATTGCGAGGCTTTGCGTTTGGAGGTCAAACAGCAGGGAATCAAGGTGGTAGTGCTTCGCCCTGGTGACTTCGCCACGGGTTTCACTGGCAGCCGCAAAAAGGTGAACAACGAGGCTGCGCTGCAAGCCTATCCCATCTACAAGACCGCCATGGAAAAGGTGGAGCACGACGAAAACGGTGGCTTAAAACCCGTCGTTTTGGCCCGCAAAATCAGCCAAATCATCCAGAAAAAGAATCCTCTCAATGGCTATGTGGTTGCTTCTTTTGAGCAAAAGCTCTCCGTTCTGCTGAAACGCATTCTGCCGGCAAAGTGGTTCGCTCGGATTTTGGGGTCGTATTATAAAATTGGATAATAATAAAGCCATGAGATTCCCAAAGGGAATGGAATACATGTCCTAGTTACACGGCGGCGGCAAGTAACGCTTACGAGCAGTAAATGTGACAAGCCGCCGCTGGAAACATTAACTACAATCTCCATTCCCCGTCAGGGGAATCTCAATGAAAAATTATTTTTCCGTTTTCCCTTTGTTTTCAAATAGGGATTGCTTAATTTTGCAACCTATTTCAGAAATAACAAACAAAACGAATAATATATGCAAGACAAACTGCAAGAATTGACCGACAAGCTTTACAACGAGGGCTTGTCGAAAGGAAAGCACGACGGTGAGGAATTGGTTCAGAAGGCACAAGCCGAGGCCGACCGCATCGTGGCCTACGCCAAGGCTGAGGCCGACCGCATCGTGGCCCAGGCCAACAAGGAGGCCGAGGAGCTGAAGACCAAGGTGGCCGCCGATGTGAAGATGGCCGCCACGCAGAGCATCGCCGTGACGAAACAAGAAATCGAAAAGATGGTGGTGACCAACACTGCTACTCAAGGCGTGAAAGCCAATATGGGCAACGCGGCCTTCGTCAAAGAGTTGATTACTAACGTGGTGAAAGCCTTTAATCCCGCCAACGCATCTCCCGTCGACTTGAGCCTGATTCTGCCCGAGTCGCTGAAGGCCGAGGTGGAACCTTTCGTGAAGAACGAAATCGCCAGCCAGTTCAAGGGCGAGGTGAAGGTGGACTACTCCAAGAAGATGAACGGCGGCTTCAAGGTGGCCCCCAAGGACTGCGGCTATGTGCTGCAGTTCACCGATGACGAGTTCACCCAACTTATCGCCAACTACCTGCGTCCCGCCACCAAGAAAATCCTCTTCGGCTGATGGATAACTACGTCTATATCGTGGCCGGCTTGCCGGAACTGACCTCGGGCTTCGAAAACACGGGCTTCGACTATGCTACCGTGAAGGAGTCTATCATGGAACTGCTTTCCGAGAAAGACCAGCAGCTGGTTGAACTCATGGAAGAGGGCTTCGATGAGGGCAGCCTCGGTGCCGAGTTTTACGACAAAGCCGCCAAGAGCAAGAACCGCTTCATCCGCGAGTACTTCGACTTTGATGGTCGCCTGCGCAACATGAAGGTGAACTATTTGGCCAAACGCCTCGGCAAGAAAGGTGAGGACTACATGGTGGAACTGCCCGAGGCCGACTTCGATGAAGGCAAGCAGATTGAGGAAATCCTCGCCGATGCCGACTTCGTCGACCGCGAGCAGCGCATGGACGAGCTGAAATGGGAGAAAGCCTCCGACATCGCCCGCATGGACTATTTCAACATGAATGCCATCCTCGCCTTCTTGGTCAAGGCCAAGACGGTGCAGCGCTGGGCTGAGCTCGACGCCTCCAAGGGTCAGGAGAGGTTCAAGAAGTTGGTTGCCGAAGTGAGAGGGACATTTGAAGGAGTGAACGGCCCTTCGACAGGCTCAGGGACCTCTGCTCTAGAAAAAGTTGAGGGTGCCTGAGCTTGTAGAAGGCCCCAACGGAATCTTTGAATTTTAAATTTTGAATATTGAATCACAACATATGAAAACAACAGGAAAAGTTACAGGAATCATTGCAAACCTCGTCACTGTGGAGGTGGACGGCCCTGTGGCACAGAATGAAATCTGCTTCATCGACTTGGATGGCACCAAACTGATGGCAGAGGTCATTAAGGTGAACGGGAACAAAGCCTCCGTGCAGGTGTTTGAGAGCACCCGCGGCCTCCAAATCGGCGACAAGGTCGAATTCCAAGGCTACATGCTTGAGGTGACCTTGGGACCTGGTCTGCTTTCGAGCAACTTCGACGGCCTGCAGAACAACCTCGCCACCATGACGGGTGTGTTTCTGAAACGCGGTGAATACACTAAGGCCCTCGACGAAGAGAAACTTTGGGACTTCACGCCTCTCGCAAAAGCTGGCGACCAAGTCGTTGCCGCCGACTGGTTAGGCGAAGTCAAGGAAGGTTGGCTGCCTCACAAAATCATGGTACCGTTCAGTTTCAAGGGCACATATACCGTGAAGTCGGTGGCGGCTGCCGGACAATACAAAATCACTGACACCATCGCCACGCTGACCAACGAGGAAGGCGAGGAAGTGAAGGTGAACATGACCCAGAAATGGCCCGTCAAGGTGGCCGTGGGTGGCTACGTTGAGAAGCCGCGTCCCTTCAAGGTGATGGAAACGGGTGTGCGTACCATCGACACGCTGAATCCCATTGCGGAAGGCGGCACGGGCTTCATCCCGGGACCTTTCGGTTGCGGCAAGACCGTGCTGCAACACGCCCTCGCCGAGCAAGCCGACGCTGACATCATCATCATGGCGGCCTGCGGTGAGCGTGCCAACGAGGTCGTGGAAATCTTCACCGAGTTCCCCGAACTGAAGGACAAACACACCGGCCGCAGCCTGATGGAGCGTACCATCATCATCTGCAACACATCCAACATGCCGGTCGCGGCCCGTGAGGCTTCCGTCTACACGGCCATGACCCTCGGTGAGTACTACCGCGCCATGGGTATGAAGGTGCTGCTGCTGGCCGACTCCACCTCGCGTTGGGCACAGGCCTTGCGTGAAATGAGTAACCGTTTGGAGGAACTGCCCGGTCAGGACGGTTTCCCCATGGACCTCTCGGCCATCATCTCCAACTTCTACGCGCGTGCTGGTTATGTGAAATTGAACAACGGCCAATCAGGCTCTATCACTTTCATCGGAACGGTGTCGCCTGCTGGCGGTAATTTGAAGGAACCTGTCACCGAGAGCACCAAGAAAGCCGCTCGTTGCTTCTACGGCCTCTCGCAGAACCGCGCCGATAAGAAGCGTTATCCCGCCGTCGACCCTGTGGACTCCTATTCGAAATACCTTGAATACCCTGAAATCATAGAGTATTTAGATGAGAGGATTGAAAAGGGCTGGGTTGACAAAGTCACCAAGACGAAATACATCATCCGTAAGGGTAAGGATGCCTACGAGCAAATCAACATCTTGGGCGACGACGGCGTGCCGATGAGTTATCATGAGCAATATTGGAAGTCTGAATTGGTTGACTTTGTTATCCTTCAACAAGACGCTTTTGATGACATCGATGGCTGCTGCCCATTGGAACGCCAGAAGTTCATGCTCGATATGGTGCTTGAGATTTGCGACCGCAACTTCAAGTTCGACAACTTCGAGGAATGCATGAACTATTTCAAAGGTCTGATCAACATCTGCCGCCAGATGAACTACTCGGAATACGAGTCGGAACAATTCAACAAATACTTGAACCAGCTTAAGGAGGAACTGAAACATGAGTGAGAAAGCCTTTCAACGCATCTATACAAAGTTGACAGCCATCACCAAGGCCACCGTGACCCTTGAGGCACAAGGCGTGACCAACGATGAGCTGGCTCTTGTGGCCGGCCGTTTGGCGCAGGTGGTGAAAATCAAGGACAATAGCGTCACCCTGCAGGTGTTTGGTGGCACAGAAAACATCCCGACCAATGCCGAGGTCACCTTCTTTGGCGAGCCGCCTACCTTGAATGTGAGCGACGAGCTCGCAGGCCGTTTCTTCAACGCATACGGCGAGCCTATCGATGGCGGCCCGGCTGTAGAGGGTGAGAAACGCCAGATAGGTGGCCCATCCGTGAACCCTTATAAACGTCGTATGCCTTCAGAGCTGATTCCTACGGGTATCGCTGGTATCGACTTGAACAACACTTTGGTCTCGGGACAGAAGATTCCGTTCTTCGCCGATCCCGACCAGCCTTACAACCGAGTGATGAGTATGGTGGCTCTCCGCGCCGATGTGGATAAGATTATCCTTGGCGGTATGGGCCTGACCAACGACGACTATCTGTTCTTCAAACACGAGTTTGAAAGTGCGGGTGCTTTGCATAAGATCGTCAGCTTCGTGAACACTACCGACCAGCCGCCTGTCGAGCGTCTGCTGATTCCCGACATGGCCTTGACCGCTGCGGAATATTTCGCGGTCGACAAGAACGAAAAGGTGTTGGTACTGCTCACCGACATGACCTTGTATGCTGATGCTCTGAGTATCGTGAGCAACCGTATGGACCAGATTCCTTCGAAGGACTCCATGCCTGGCTCACTCTATTCCGACTTGGCCAAGATTTATGAGAAGGCCGTGCAACTGCCTTCGGGTGGCTCTATCACCATCATCGCTGTGACAACCTTGAACGACGGTGACATCACTCACGCCATTCCCGACAACACGGGTTACATCACCGAGGGACAGTTGTACCTCCGTGCCGACCCCGACTCGGGCAAGGTCATCGTTGACCCGTTCCGTTCGCTGTCACGTCTGAAACAGCATGTGCAGAACAAGAAGACCCGTGAGGACCACAGTGCCGTGATGAACACTTCGGTGCGTCTGTATGCCGATGCTGCCAATGCCAAAACCAAATTGGAGAACGGCTTCGACCTGAGCGACTACGACCTGCGCTGTCTCGACTACGCCAAGGAATACGCCACGCGCCTCCTCGCCATCGACGTCAACATCCCGATTACCGAGATGCTAGACACGGCTTGGGAACTGTTCGGCAAATATTTCACCAAGGCCGAAACGGGTCTGAAGGAGAAACTCATTGAGAAATACTGGAAAGAGCCTTCGAAGTGACCAATTTTGAATTTTGAATCTTAAATTTTCAATCTTTAAATCGATTCAATGGCCATCAAATTTCAAT
>JAEEGJ010005314.1_pt1 | contig 40821 bp, 29 predicted proteins | sample 8958761 | NCBI WGS metagenome assembly JAEEGJ01 (sample SAMN16246546, study PRJNA631951) | gut metagenome | biome: gut microbiome; feature: rumen; material: RS-attached | host: Bos | place: Iran: Karaj | collected 2018-10 | reverse complement strand
TCATCAAGATGATCGCCCTCGAGCCTTACGGCCATTGGAACTACAAGGGCGCGGCCCGCGAGATGTGGGAGTTCTTCTCCCATTTCTACCGGGAGCAGGAGACCAAGAAACTCTACTACCGCTAGTACTGGAGCCATGGAATATGGAGAGCCGCCGGCCGTTCTGCCGGCGGCTCTTCCCTTTCAAATGATGATTGGGATAAACAATTGAAGATAATGACAAGTGAAATGGCTGACAAAAGAGTATATTTGCAGTACTGAATAACCATAAAATCCAACCGATAAGTTATGAAGAAAATCTTTTTGATCTTTGCTGCCGGCATGATGGCGCTTTCCGCCGCCGCCCAGCCCCAGCTCACCAAGGACAACATCGATGAGGTCATCAAGGCCATGACCCTCCAGGAGAAGGCTACCCTCCTCGTCGGAGGCGCCCGTGCCCAGATCGTCAACGGAGTCACCTCCGGCGTCGCCGCCCAGGTGCCCGGCGCCGCAGGCAACACTCGCCCTATCGAGCGTCTCGGCATCCCCGGTACCGTCCTCGCCGACGGCCCTGCCGGCCTCCGCATCTCTCCGACCCGTCAGGGTACCAGTGACACTTTCTACTGCACCGGTTTCCCTGTAGGTACGCTGCTCGCCAGCTCCTGGGACCTCGACCTCGTCCAGGCCGTCACCACCGCCATGGGCCAGGAGGTTCATGAGTACGGCGTCGACGTCCTCCTCGCCCCCGGCATGAACATCCACCGCAACCCTCTCTGCGGCCGTAACTTCGAGTATTTCTCCGAGGATCCCGTCCTCTCCGGAAATATGGCAGCCGCCTATGTGAAGGGTATCCAGAGCAACAACGTCGGCGTCTCCATCAAGCACTACGCCGTCAACAACCAGGAGACCAACCGCAACGAGGATGACGCCCGCGTGAGCGAGCGCGCCCTGCGCGAGATCTATCTGAAGAATTTCGAGATTGCCGTCAAGGAGTCCGATCCCTGGACCGTGATGTCCTCCTACAACCAGCTCAACGGCGAGTACACCCAGCAGAAGAAAGACCTGCTCACCACGATCCTGCGCGACGAGTGGGGCTACAAGGGCATCGTTATGACCGACTGGGGCAGCAAGGCCGGCACCGTCAAGTCCGCCTGGTCTGGCAACGACCTCATGGAGCCGGGCAACGAGACCGAGATCCAGCGCATCGTCGCGGCCGTGAAAGACGGCAGCCTGGACATCCAGGATGTGGACCGCAATGTCCGCAACATGCTGAACTACATCGTCAAGACCCCTTCCTTCGCCAAGTACAAATATACTAACAAACCTGATCTCAAGGCCCATGCCCAGGTGGCCCGCCAGGCCGCTGGCGAGTCCATCGTGCTCCTTCGCAACGAGGGTGTGCTGCCGCTCAAGGGCAGTGAGAAAGTGGCCCTCTACGGTATTTCCGCCCTCGATTTTGTGGCCGGCGGCACCGGCTCCGGCGACGTCAACAAGGCCTATGTCGTGAATATGGAAGAGGCGATGGTTGGTGCCGGCTTCCAGCTGGACAAGACCCTCTCCGACTACTACAAGGCTTACATCGCCTACGATAAGGCGCAGACCGCGATCAGCGGTACGGTCTTCTCCTGGTTCACCAGCCGCAAACTGGGCGAAATCGCCATTCCCGCCGCGGCCATCGCCAATGAGGCGAAGGCCAACGACGTGGCCGTCGTGGTCCTCGGCCGCAACGCAGGCGAAGGTGCAGACCGCAAGCAGATCGACGACTTCGAGCTCACCAGTGTCGAGCGTGAGCTGCTTCGCGACGTCAGCACCGCCTACCACGCTGTCGGCAAGAAGGTCGTCGTGGTGCTGAACATCGGCGGCGTGATCGAGACCAACTCCTGGAAGAACCTCGTGGACGCCATCGTCCTGCCCTGGTCTCCGGGCCAGGAGGGTGCGAACGCCGTCGCCGACGTGCTGACCGGCAAAGTGAATCCTTCCGGTAAGCTCCCGATGACCTTCCCGGTCAACTTCATGGACCACCCGTCCTCCGCGAATTTCCCGTATAACTACCAGCAGGCCCAGAACTCCGGTTGGGGCTGGGGCCCGCGCCAGCCGCAGAAGGATGTGGACTACACAAACTACGAAGAAGGCATCTGGGTGGGTTACCGCTTCTTCAATACCGCTAAGGTGGGCGTTTCCTATCCGTTCGGCTTCGGCCTGAGCTACACCAGCTTCGCGTACAGCAAGCCGGTCGTGAAGGCTACCGCCAGTGGTTTCGAGGCCAGCATCACCGTGACCAACACCGGTAAGGTGGCCGGCAAGGAAGTGGTCGAGCTGTATGTGACCGCCCCCGAGGCCGGTCTTGTCAAGCCCGCCCGCGAACTCAAGGCCTTCGCCAAGACCCGTGAGCTGAAGCCGGGCGAGAGCCAGACCCTGAAGCTGGTCGTGGATAACTATGGCATCGCTTCCTTCAACGACGCGAATTCCGCTTGGGAAGCTCCCGCCGGTACCTACAAAGTCTGCTTCGGCGCCAGCGTCGAGGACATCCGCTCCACGGCCGACTATAAGCTGGGCAAGGCTCAGAGCTGGAAGGTCAACGACCTGTTCGAGCTCAATGTTCCGCTGAATGAGATCACTGTAACTCGCAAATAACCAGACATATATGAAGAAAGCATTGATTCTTGCTTCTTCCGTACTGCTGCTCGCCGCCTGCTCAGGCGGCGATCCGCAGTTAGGGAAGGCCTCCCTGGACAAGGTCCTCGGAGCGATGACCCTCGAAGAGAAGGTTCATTTCGTGATCGGTACCGGCATGGCCGGTGTCGGCGCTGATGAAGGCGTGGCCGCCACGATCGGTGCTACCAAAAATATCGTGCCCGGCGCCGCCGGCACGACCTACCCGATCGAGCGCCTCGGCATCCCGGCCATCGTTCTGGCGGACGGCCCTGCCGGCTTGCGCATCGACCCGACCCGCGAGGGCGAAGACCGCACCTATTACTGTACGCATTTCCCGATCGGGACCCTGCTCGCCTCCACCTGGAACCAGGAGCTCGTGGAACAGGTCGGTACCGCGATGGGCGAGGAGGTGCATGAGTACGGCGCCGACGTCTATCTGGCCCCGGCCCTGAACATCCACCGCAACCCGCTGAACGGCCGCAACTTCGAGTACTATTCCGAAGATCCCGTGGTGGCCGGCAAGACGGCCGCCGCTTATGTGCGCGGCGTCCAGAGCAACGATGTGGGCACCTCCATCAAGCATTTCGCCTACAACAACCAGGAGACCAACCGCACGGGCAACGACGCCGTCATCAGCCAGCGCGCCCAGCGCGAGATCTACCTCAAGGGTTTCGAGATCACCGTCAAGGAGGCCGATCCCTGGACGATCATGACTTCCTACAACAAGATCAACGGCACCTATACCTCCCAGAGCCGCGAACTCGTGACCACCGTCCTGCGTGACGAGTGGGGCTACAAGGGCACGGTGATGACCGACTGGTACGGCGGTGACGACGGTGCGGCCCAGATCGCGGCCGGCAACGACATGCTTCAGCCGGGTACCAACCTGCAGTACGACCAGATCATGGAAGCCATTCAGAACGGCACGCTCACCGAGGCCGAGCTGGATGTCTGCGTGCGCCGCTGCCTCGAACTCGTGGCCCGCAGCCCGAAGGCCAAGGGCTATGCATACAGCAATGAGCCTGACCTCACGGCCCATGCCGCCGTCACGCGCCAGAGCGCGCTCGAGGGCATGGTCCTGCTCGAGAACAAGGGTGGCGTGCTGCCGCTCAAGGATGTCAAGAACGTGGCCGTGTTCGGCTGTACCTCTTATGATTTCGTGGCGGGCGGCACCGGTTCCGGCAACGTGAACCGCGCCTATACCGTTTCCCTGCTGGACGGTCTGAAGAATGCCGGTTTCAACGTGGACGACAGCAAGAAGGACGTCTATCTCAAGCATATTGCCGACGAGCTGGCGGCCTTCCAGGCTTTGCTCCCGAACGACGGCACGTCCGCCTTCTATCCGACTCCGCGCCCGTCCGAGCTCATCCCGTCTGCGCCCGAGCTGGCCGCTTCGGCCAAGGCTAACGACGTGGCCATCATCACCTTCGGCCGCAATTCGGGTGAATTCTTCGACCGCTCCGCGGCCGACTTCGGCCTCTCCGCCAAGGAGCGCAAGCTCCTGCAGGACGTGACCGCCGCCTTCCACAAGGCGGGCAAGAAGGTCGTCGTGGTGCTGAACATCGGCGGCGTGATCGAGACCGCTTCCTGGAAGAACATCCCTGACGCCATCCTGCTGGCCTGGCAGGCCGGACAGGAGGGTGGCAACTCCGTGACCGACATCCTCACCGGCAAGCAGAGCCCGTCCGGCCGCCTGCCGATGACCTTCCCGGTCGATCTGCGCGATGCCGGCTCTTCCGCCAACTTCCCGATCGACGCCGACACGGGCATCTACTTCATCAACCGCCGCGTCGACGTGGGCCAGAAGGATGTGGACCGCACGGTCTACGCCGAGGACATCTACGTGGGCTACCGCTGGTTCGATAAGAAGAATATGGCCGTCTCCTATCCCTTCGGTTACGGCCTAAGCTACACGAGCTTCGCCTATGCCGAGCCTTCCGTGAAGGCGGCCGGCGACGGCTTCGAGGCCAGCATCAAGGTGACCAACACCGGCGCCGTGGCCGGCAAGGAGGTCGTTCAGCTCTACGTGAGCGCCCCTGCGGGCGGTCTGGACAAGCCGGTGCGTGAGCTCAAGGCTTATGCCAAGACGCGCGAGCTTCAGCCGGGCGAGAGCCAGGTGGTGACCCTGAAGGTCGATGCCTACGGCCTCGCTTCCTTCAATGAGGCTAGCTCCGCCTGGGAAGCCGCTGCGGGCGACTACACGCTTGCCTTCGGCGCCAGTTCCCGCGACCTGCGCGAGACGGCGGCCTTTACCCTCGCCGAGGCCAAGTCCTGGCCGGTGAACAATGTGCTTGCTCCTCAGCAGCCGATTCAGAAGCTGCTGTAATTTGGTTATTCGTTGAAAAGGCCGCCCCTCGGGGTGGCCTTTTCTTTTTTAATAATCGTCCGGGTTGTCAACGCCCGGGAACTCCAGTGCGATGGGGGCGGCCGATGCGATTCCAACGAATCCGAGGCCGCCCTCGACGTTGGTCGGGATGACGACCGGCTCCACGAGCAGGGTGTTGGCCCCGATGGTTTCCCGGACGCGGTTGACGGCGCCGAGGTACTGCCAGGTGCCTTCGTCCAGCGCCATCAGACGGACGATCAGCTGCCGCGTCAGGCGGTAATGGTAGCGGGTCCATGGGTCGTACCCATATCGGTTATGATGGTCCTGCATCCGGAAGTTCTTGGTCTCGGTGGAGAAACGGACCGTGGCGTTTCCTGCTTGGAAGAGGTGGTCGGAGAAGATTCGCGTCTTGTTGACCGGGGAGAACTCGAAGAGGAAACCGGCGTTGGTGTTGTAGTATTTGTCAATGATCGACTGGGGGGTGTAGCCGTCGTTGAGGATGGGATCCTCGCCGAGATTGACCGGAAGCGGCTCAACGATATCATTTTCGGCATGCCATTTCTGCGCACCGGGCGTGAAATCGAATTCGGGGTAGTCCGGGTACGGGTTGGTCTCCCGCCAGTATTCGTCGATTTCTGTATGGGTGCGGAAGGCGAGTTGCAACTGGTAGTATTCTGCTTCTTCGGGCCGCTCCTGAACCCCGAGGGCGAATTGCATCCATCCGTCGGCGCGCAGGGTGTCCAGCGCCGTGGGCAGGGGAAGGGCCGGTGCCGTGACTTCCGCCGTGGCGCGGAACGATTCGTACTGGGCTTCGATCCGAACCCGGTCTCCCGGATGGATTTCCGCTTCGAATTGGAATCGGGTGGATTTGTCGCGGGAGTTTTCCGTTTTCTCCGCCACAATAGCCGGACCGCTGCCGACGGTGCAGCGGACTTCGGCATCGTTCAGCGGCAGGTCTCCCTCCCGGGTGGACAGGCTCACGAAGACATCGTGCTGCGCTTCATCGGTGTACAGGATGGCATTGAGGACGACGAGGTCTCCTTCCGTCTCGGGAAGATCCAGCTCACGGGAGCAGGAGAGCGTCAGGACAAGCGGAAGAAAGAGCAGGCAGACAATATATTTTCTCATGGCATTCAGAAGTTGTAGGTGTAACTGACGGACGGCAGAATGGGCAGGAAAGTGAGGACCCGCAGGTACTGGCGGTAGTCGTAATGGCGTTCCTGCTCGTTCCAGGAGCGATCCTCCCAAAAGACGACCAGGTCGGGGTTCATCGCGTTGTAGGCGTTGTACAGGGTGAAGGTCCACAGCGCTTCATTTCCTCTCCGGGTACGCCGGTGCAGGTTCAGGCTCAGGTTGAGCCGGTGCGTGGGCGGAAGCCGGTAGTTGTTGCGCCCCTCCGCATAATCCGCTGTGGTGGTGGCGGTCCGGTAAATGTAGTCGCCGCGCCGGCTGGAGAAAGTTGAATAATCGGGTATTTCCGTCCTCCGCAGAGGAAGCGAGGCGGTGCCGCCTGTGGCGAAGGTCCAGTGGGCCGAGAGATCGATTTTCTCGGAGAAACGGTGGCTGACGAACAGGTTCACCGTGTGCCTGCGGTCGTATTTGTCCGGGAATTCCCGGCCCAGGTTGACGCTGCCGTCCGGGAAGATGCGCGTGCTCTTTGCCAGTGTGTAGGAAAGGGATCCGGTGGTCTTGCCGCGGGTCTTTGCCGCATAGAATTCGATGCCTTTGGCGCTGCCGCTGCCGATGGCGATCTGCTCTTCCCAGCGGTTACTGTTCAGGATCAGGAGCGATCCGTCCCGGTAGGCGAGCAGATGGTCCATCTGCTTGAGGTAGCCCTCGATAGAGAACTCCCAACCGGGCAGGCCATCCCAGTACAGACCGACGGTGTACTGGTCGGAGGTCACGGGCGGGATCTCTGCCGTGATCGGGACCCAGAGGTCCAGCGGCAGGGTGAGGGTGGAGGCGGTGAGCTGGTGGACATATTGGGCCATGCGGGCGTAGCCGGCCTTGACGGACCAGCCGCCGCCCGGCGCGTAGCGGACCGACATGCGCGGCTGCAGCGAGAGATAGTTGCGTCCCTGCGTGCGGAACCAGGCGAGGTGGATGCCCGGGTTCAGGGAAAGATGCTCCCCGAGCGTGAGGTTGTCCTCTGCGTAGAGAAAACTCTCCATTCCGGGATAGCGGTCATTGTCCACCAGGCGGTATTCTTTCTGCACGTTGCCGTCCGTCATTTCCGTGACATCCATCACGGCGGGACGGTACAAGTGGTGGGTCCAGCCGGCGCCGAATTTGACCAGGTGCGCGGGGCTGGGCGTCCAGTCGAAGTCCGTCCGGATGCCCAGGTCGCGGATGCCGGCGTCGTAGCGCAGGTCGAAGCGCTGAGACTGGATCGTCTCGCCGATCAGGCGATGGTCATTGTTGAGGGTCAGTCCCGTGCCGTAGCGGTTGAACGAGGCGGTCGTGCTGACGTGCAGGCGATTGCCGGACAGGTGGTTCCAGCGGAGGGCGGCGACCGTGTTCCCCCAGGTGCCGCTCAGGATGGTCTGCTCTTGCTCCATGCGCTCCCGGTATTCGTACTGTCCGTTTATGCGAAGATGATCATTTCCGTGATAAAGAATGAGATAGACGCGGTCCCGCTCGCTGGCGATCCAGCTTAGCCGCGCGTTGAAGTCGTAGTAGAAGAAGTTGCCTTTCTCCTCGGAGTTCTTCATCGCCAGCGTCAGGAAGGGGCTGAGCAGCAGTGAGTGCAGGGCGCGGGCGCTGACCGAGTAGCTGAGGCGGTCCTTGACGATGGGTCCCTCGATGTGGAAGCGTTCGCTGGTCGTGCCGACGGTGAACGATCCGGTGGTCTCTTTCATGTTGCCTTCGCGGGTGCGGACGTCCACGACGCTGGAGATACGGCCGCCGTAGCGGGCGGGGAAGGCGCCCTTGAACAGGGTGATGTCCTTGACCGCCTCCGGCTGAAAGACGGAGAATAATCCCAGAAGGTGGTTGATGCCATAGATGGGCACGCCGTCCAGCATCACGAGGTTCTCCTCGGGGCCGCCGCCCCGCACGTGCAGGCCGGTGAAGCCCTGCATGCCGCTCTGGATGCCGGGCAGCAGCTGGAGGCTCTTCAGGACGTCTGCTTCTCCGAGCAGGGCGGGGGTGGCCTGGATCTGGCGGAGAGGCACTTCCAGAGAGCCGGGATAGACGGACTGCAGGCCGGCGTCTTTGCGGGAGACGATGCGGGCTGCTTCCAGCTCGGTATTGCCGGACAGGGCGAAATTGAGGGTCGTATCCCGTTGCAGATCAAGCTCCAGCTTCAGTGGGTTGAATCCGAGGTAGGCGACTCTCAGGGTGTGCGCTCCGGCGGGCAGCGTCAGCGTATAGAACCCGAACTCGTTGGTCACGGCACCGGTCTGTCCGGACAGAACACCCGCGCCGATCAGGGTCTCGCCCGAGGCGGCGTCGGTGATGTGCCCGCTGATGGTCACGCGGCGTATGCGGATGGCTTTGGGAGCCGGCGCGGCGGGGCGGAGAATGACGCTGCGGCCGCGTTTTTCCCAACTCAGAGCGCTGTCGCGGAAACTCTGGCTCAGGGCTTCTTCGAGGGTCAAGCCGGGCGTCAGCGCCTCCAGCTCCCGGGTCTGCTCCAGGGTGCCGCGGAGGGTGGAATCGTAGATGAAACGGATATCGTATTTTTCGCGGAGCTGCTCCATCCGCAGGAGCAGCGTGTCCTGGGCGGCCGCGGAAAGGATAGAACCCAGGAGCAGGAAGAGGATCAGTTTGAGTTTCATTCTGCTTCGATCTGAATGTCCAAGGCGGCTTCGATGAGGGAAATGATCTCCTGGAGATCCTCTCCCTCGAATTCGCCGGTCAGGAAACGCTCGCTCTCGTCGGTGCGCAGGGACCGGCCGAAGTGGGCAGAAAGTTCGCGCAGGACGTCTTGTAGCGGCGTGTTTTCATAGTAGAAGGTATGTGTGGCCCACGCGGCCGGATTGGCGGTCGGGGCATCTGACAGCAAGGGCTGGACGGCGCCCGCGGCGAGTGCCGCGTGCATGCCGCGGGTCAGGATCAGGCCGTCGCTTTCGTGGGTCTGTGCGGCAAAGAGCACGCGGCCGTCCACGACGTCCACACTCGTGCCTGCGCTGTCTGCCAGAACCTGGAAACGGGTGCCCAGCACACGGACGAAACCGTCTCCGGCCGTGATCTCGAAGGGGAGCTGTTCGTTGCGGGCGACTGCGTAATACACCTGGCCGGTCTGGTGCAGGGCCCGGTCGCGGCGGCCGAATCCGCGGCGCCGGAAGTCCAGCGTGGCGCCCGGGGCCAGGGTTGCCTGTGTCCCGTCGGGCAGGACGATGGCCTGGATGGCCGCTGTCGCGGGAATGATGGTGCGGGAATGACCGCTCCACAGGAACACACCCAGGATAATTGCGGCGAGCGCTGCGCCGAGGGCATAGCCCCAGGCGGGGCGCCAGCTATAGAAAGAACGGAATGGAGAGATGCCGTTTTCGCTGCGGAATCGCCGCCAGGCCCGCTGCGGAGCGAAGCGCCCGGGCTGCCAGTGGCGTGCGACGAAACGCAGGTTTTCTTCTTGGATTTCTTTCATCATTTTGTCATTTTCGACTATATGACGAAGCGAATCCGAAAAAGTACCACCCGGTTTTAAAAAAAATCAGAAAGAAAGGAGCAGGACGAAATCCAGAATATGGTCGGAATCTGCCCGAAGGGCTTGCAGCGCGCGGCTGATCTGGTTCCGTACGGTGTTGACGGACAAGCCGGTATCCTCGGCGATCTGTTCGTAGCTTAGCCCTTCGCGTTTGCTCATCAGCAGGAGCTTGCGGCGCTGTGCCGGGAGCCGGTCCACGGCTTCCCACAGGCGGGCTTCCAGGGCGGATCGCTGCATGGCGTCTTCGTCACTGATGATTCCTGAAGCATCTTCCGGCTGCACGCGCTCGGGCTCGCGCCCCTGGCGTCGCAACTGGTCAATGCAGCGGTTCCGGACCATGGCATACAGATACGGGCGCGCATTGTCAATGGCTTCCTGCTTTTGCCACCAGGCCGTGAACGCTTCCTGAACGACGTCTTCCACCGCGTCGGCGTCCTTCAGGTAGTGGAGGGCGTAGAGGCAGAGGGGACGGTACAGCTGGCGGAAAAGCTCGTGAATGTCGGGATCGTGGGTCATGGCGGGGCAAAGGTATTATTTTTCCGAAAGTTTTCCTATTTTTGTAGATTGAGATTCCGGGTCAAGCCCGGAATGAAGACACAAGTAGCGAGTATTACCGATGGACAACCTCGAAGATATCAGAAAGAAGATTGACGCCGTGGATGCGCAGATCGCGCCGCTCTTTGAGCAGCGCATGGAGTTCGTCCGCGAGGTCACCGCATACAAGACCACCCACGGGCTGGCCACGTGCGATCCGTCCCGCGAGGACGCGATCCTGCGGCGTGGCGCCGAGCGGGTGCAGGATCGTGACATTCGCGAGTATTATGTCAGCTTCCAGAAGGAAGTGCTCTCGCTCTCGCGAGACTGGCAGCGCCGCCTGAGCAGCGGCCTGAAGGTCGCCTACAGCGGCGTGCCGGGGGCCTTTGCCTACATTGCCGCCTCGCGTCTGTATCCCGGTGCGGAGCTCGTCTCTTTCGACAATTTCGAGCAAGCCTACCGCGCCTGCGAGGCGGGCGAGTGCGACGTGGCGGTGCTTCCGTTTGAGAACAGCTTTGCCGGCGAGGTCTCGTCCGTGACGGACCTGATGTTCTCCGGCTCGCTCTACGTGAACCAGGTGCTGGAGCTCGAGATCGAGCAGAATCTGCTCGGCATCCCCGGCGCTGACAAGTCGAAGATCCGCAAGGTTTACAGCCATCCCCAGGCCCTCGCGCAGTGCGCCGAGTATATCCAGCGCAACAAGCTGATCACCAGGGAGCTGTCCAATACGGCCGTGGCGGCGATACGCGTCTCGCAGAAGCAGGATCCGACCTGCGCGGCCATCGGTACGGCCGAGGCGGCGGCGCTCTACGGACTGGAAGTCCTCGAGCCCCGCATCAACACCAGCCGCACCAACACGACGCGCTTCGCGGCGTTCTCGCGGATGCTGCGTCTGGACACCGGGAATAAGGGCAAGATGGACAAGCACTTCATCCTGATGTATACCGTCAAGAATGAAGCCGGCGCCCTGGCGCAGACGCTGAACATCATCGGCGCCCACAATTTCAATATGTGCAACCTCCACAGCCGCCCGATGAAAGAGCTGCTGTGGAATTATTATTTCTTCGTTGAGCTGGACGGCGACGTGGCGACGGACGAGGGAAGCAGCCTGCTGCACGAACTCGGCCCGTTGTGCGACCGCCTCAAGCTCGTCGGCTCATTCTATACGCGTTAGCCTATGAAGAATTCCATCGGAACCAGCGTCATCCTGACGGTCTTTGGCGAAAGCCACGGACCGGCCGTCGGCGTCGTGCTGGACGGCCTGGCCCCGGGACTGTCCGTGGATGAGGCCTACATCGCGGAGCAGCTGTCGCGCCGCCGCCCCAGCGGGGCCACCGATACGGCCCGTGTGGAGCCGGACCGCTTCCAGCTGGTCAGCGGCGTGTATCAGGGTCGTGCGACCGGTACGCCCCTTACCATTTTGATTCCCAATGAGAACGTGCGCAGCAAGGACTACGACGCCGTGCAGACGGTAGCGCGTCCCGCACACGCGGACTATACGGCCGAGTGCAAGTACCACGGCTGGCAGGACCCGCGCGGCGGGGGCCATTTCTCCGGCCGCGTGACGGCCGGAATCGTGGCGGCCGGCGCCATTTGCCGGCAGGCGCTCGAGGCCAAGGGCATCCGCCTGGGCACGCACATCCTGCGCTGCGCCGGGGTGGAGGATGCTCCGTTCACGGATGTGGCGTCCGAGATCGAGCGCATCGAGGCGAAGCGCTTCCCGCTCATTGTCGATCGCGAGGCGGAGGTGGAAGCAGCCATCCTGGCCGCGAAAGCGGAGCAGGACTCCGTCGGCGGCGTGGTTCAGACCGGCATCTGCGGCCTGCCCGCCGGGCTGGGGGAGCCGTGGTTCGATTCGCTGGAAGGCGTGCTTGCGCGGGCGATGTTTGCCGTGGGCGGCGTCAAGGGCATCGAGTTCGGCGACGGATTCGGCCTCGCCGGGCTGCGCGGCTCGCAGGCCAACGACCCCTTCCGCATGCAGGACGGGCGCGTGGTCACGGAAAGCAACCGCAACGGCGGCATCAACGGGGGAATCACCAACGGGATGCCTGTCGTGTTCAATCTCGCCGTCAAGCCGACGCCCTCGATCGCGCGGCCGCAGCGGACGGTGGATTATAAAGCAGGAAAAGATGTGGAACTGGCCCTGACCGGTCGGCACGATCCGGCGATCATCCGGCGGATTTGCCCCGTGGTGACGGCCCTGGTGTCTGTGGTGCTGTGCGACCAGCTCGCGCTGCGCTTCGGCACCGATTATCTGGCAGCGAAATGACGAAAAGTTTCATCAATTACCACAAGGTCCTCATCGTCGGCCTCGGCATGATCGGCGGCTCCTACGCCGAGAAGCTCAGCGCGCTGGGCTTCGAGGTGGGCGCCATCGTACGGCGTCAGGAAGTGCTGGACTATGCGTTGCAGCACAGGCTCATCGCCCACGGACAGACGAGCGTGACGCGCGAATACGTCTCGCAGTTCGACCTGGTGGTCTTCGCTTTATACCCCAAGGCTTTCGTCGAATGGGTTCGGAAGTACCAGGACTTCTTCAAGTCCGGCGCCGTGATCACGGACGTGACCGGCGTGAAGCGGGCGGTGGTCCCGGCGGTGCAGAGCATCCTGCGTGAGGATGTCGAGTTCGTGCCGGCGCACCCGATGGCCGGCCGTGAACGGTCCGGCGTGGAATTCGCTGACAGCAAAGTCTTTGCGGGTGCCAACTTTATCATTACTCCCACAGAACGCAATACCCGCGAGGGGATTGAGTTGGTGCGCACGCTGGGCTGCATCCTGGGTTTCCGGCACATCGCCGAGCTTACGCCCGAGGCGCACGACGAGATGATCGGTTTCCTCTCGCAGCTGACGCACTGTATTGCCGTGGCGCTGATGGACTGCAAAGAATCCGAGCACCTGGTGGAGTACACGGGCGACTCCTTCCGCGACCTGACGCGGATCGCCCGAATCAATGAGAATATGTGGACGGAGCTGTTCCTGGAGAACCGGGACGAGCTCCTCTCGCAGATGGACCTCTTCCTGGAGAAGTTCACGCAGTTGCGGAACGCCCTGGCGAAGGGGGACGAGGATACCATGAAGGACATGATGCGCCTGTCGTCGTACCGGCGCTCGTTCTTTGATAAAAAGTGAGAAGCGTATGAATATGGTTTTCAAGCGTAAGTTGCTGATCCCCAAGGAGATCAAGGAGATGTATCCGATCTCCCCGGAGGGGGCGGCCGCCAAGCGCAGCAATGATGAAAGCATCCGGGACATCCTGACCGGCGCAAGCCGCAAGCTGCTGCTCGTGATCGGCCCCTGCTCGGCCGACCGGGAAGATGCCGTGATCGAATATATTTCCCGCCTGCGCCCCCTGCAGGAGCGGGTGGCCGACAAGATCGTGATTGTGCCGCGCATTTATACGAACAAGCCGCGCACGACCGGCATCGGCTACAAGGGCATGCTGCACCAGCCCAATCCGCAGGAGCATTCCGACATGCTCCGTGGCCTGATCGCTATCCGCAAGCTGCACATGCGCGCCCTGACGGAGACCGGTTTCTCCTGCGCAGACGAGATGCTCTATCCGGAGAACCACCGTTTCCTGGACGACCTGCTGTCGTACGTGGCCGTGGGTGCGCGCTCCGTGGAGGACCAGCAGCATCGTATGACCGCGAGTGGTCTGGACATCCCCGTGGGTATGAAGAACCCGACGGGCGGCGACCTGTCCGTGATGATGAATGCCTTGAAGGCCGCCCAGAGCGGCCATACCTTCATCTACCGCAACTGGGAGGTCGAGACGGCCGGCAATCCGCTTTCGCACGCCATCCTGCGCGGCTACGTGGATTCGCACGGGATTACGCATCCGAACTATCATTACGAGGACCTGGCGCGTCTGAGCGGCCTGTATGCGGAGAGCGGTCTGCAGAATCCGGGCGTGGTCGTGGACACGAACCACAGCAACTCCGGCAAGAAGTACGAAGAGCAGATCCGTATCGCCAAGGAGGTGCTGCACAGCACCCGTCACAGCGAGGAGATTCGCACCCTGGTCAAGGGCCTGATGATCGAGTCCTACCTTGAGGATGGCTGCCAGAAGCCCGACGGCGGCGTCTATGGCAAGTCCATCACCGACCCCTGCCTCGGCTGGGACAAGACCGAGCGCCTGGTGCTGGACATCGCTGACCTCTGGGTGTAGTTTAACACGCCAGCCAGACAAAAAACGTCCGACAGCTTCCCGCTTGTCGGACGTTTTTGTGTAGTTATGGCTTCCAGTCTTGGCTCCACTTCTACCAGGGGCAAAATCGGGCTCCAGCGCCCCTGGCAACCAGTTTTTCGTGTCGTGAGGGGCAAAAACGGCCTTCTGCGCCCCTGGCAAAACTGCGACAGCCTGTTGCACTTTTCAGTATTATTGTGGCGGGGGTTACCCCAGAATCAGCCGGAAGAGCTTGTAAAGCTTGTAGGGCATATAGCGGAACGGGAGGTCGAAGCGGCGCGGGGTGATGATCACCGCACGCTCGTGCGTGAAGGCGTCGAAGCTCAGCTTGCCGTGGTAGCGGCCCATGCCCGAGTTGCCGACACCGCCGAAGGGGACCTTCTCGTTGACGATGTGCATGATGGTGTCGTTGATGCAGGCGCCGCCGGAGGAGGTGCGCCGCACGACGGACTTGCCGTCGTTCAGTTTCCCGAAGAAATACAGCGCCAGCGGCTTCTCGCGGCCGTTCACAAAGGCAATAGCCTCATCCAGTTTCTCGAAGGTGCAGACCGGCAGGACCGGACCGAAGATCTCGGTGGTCATCACCGCGGAGTCCGGTGCCGGGTCCAGAATGACCGTCGGCTCGATGAAGCGGGTGGCGGCCTCCATCCGTCCGCCGCGCACGGTGCCGGAGACTTCCGGACCGGAAATGTAGGACGCGACCCGGGCGAAGGCCTTGTCGCTGACCAGGCGCACGAAGTGCTCCGTCTCCTGGGGGTTGCTGCCGAGCAGCGCATGGACCTGATGGAAGTATTCTTCCACGAACGCATCGCGAATTTTCTTGTCTATCAATACGTAATCCGGCGCGATGCAGGTTTGTCCGGCGTTCAGGGCTTTGCCCCAGGCGAGGCGCTTTGCGGCCAGTTTGAGGTCCGCGTCAGCGGTGATGATGCAGGGGCTCTTGCCGCCGAGCTCGAGCACGACAGGGGTCAGGTTCTTGGCGGCGGCAGCCATCACGGTGCGGCCCAGGACCGGGCTACCCGTAAAGAAGATGATGTCCCAGCGCTCGGCGAGCAGCAGCGTGTTCACTTCCCGGTTGCCCTGGGCGACGGCGATATAACGCTCGTCGAAGGTGGCCGTGATCATTTCCTCGATGACGCGCGAGACGTTCGGGACATAGGGTGAAGGCTTCAGCAGAGCCGTGCAGCCGGCGGAAATGGCGCCCACGAGCGGATTGATCAGCAGCTGGAAGGGATAATTCCACGGAGCGATGATCAGCGCATTGCCGAGCGGCTCGGTGACGATGCGGCTGCGCGAAGGGAGCATCTGCATCGGCGTAGGCTTGCACTTCGTGCGGGCCCAGCCGGACAGGTGGCGCAGGTGGCCCCGGATCTCGCCCGTCGCGAGGCTGACTTCCGTCAGGAAGGCCTCCTGCTCGGACTTGTGCAGATCAGTCCACAGGGCCTCGTAGAGGGGCTTTTCCCATTGCTTGATGGCGCTGAGGAGCTTACGGAGCATCTCCTTGCGGAAATGCAGGTCGAGGGTGGCGCCGGAGGCGTAATACTGGCGCTGGAGCTTGCTGAGCTCACGGATGCGCGCGGGGTCGGTATTGGTCATTGCTGTCGGTATTGAGATCCCCGAACAGGTCGGAGATGGCGGTTCTATCGGGTGGCGTGGGTGGTGTCGTGGTGGGCCTGGCGGCCGGTGAAATGGTTCATTACGGTGTAGAGGCCGCAGATGTCGCCGAAGACGAAGTCGAAGATGCGCTGCGGAATTAGGCCCTGCATCAGGCGGATAAAGTGCTCGGAGAAAGGAATTCCCTTGTACCATTTGTCGATCTCGATGGCGTGCAGCGTCTTGCGGGCCACGACCTCCGGATCCTGAATCTTGAAGAAGGAATGGATGCCGTCGAACATGCCGGTATTGATGAAATACGGGGCGATGGTCGTGAGCTTCACGGGACTCTTCTCGCGCGTCAGCTCGATGCGCACAGACTCGGACCAGCCGATGGCCGCCCACTTAGAAGAGGCGTAGAGGGCCATTTTCGGCAGGGCGAGCATGCCGGCCGAAGAGGTGACGTTGCAGATATGGCCGCGGCCGCGGGCCTTCATATCCTTGATATAGCGCAGTGCGACGAACATTGCGCCCTTGGTGTTGATGTCGATGGTGCGGATAATATCCTGGTCAGTCTGCTCCGCAAAGGGCAGGTTGTTGGTGATGATGCCGGCATTGTTGATGAGGATATCCACATCGCCGCAAGCAGCCTTGGTGGCCTGGTAGGCGGACTCCACGGAAGCGGGGTCGGAGATGTCGGCCCGGAAACCGGAGACCTTGCCGAGCGCGGAAAGCTCCGCCACGGTGGCCCCGATGGCCGCTTCGTTGATATCCCAGATGATTACCTGGCCGGCGCCTTTCTCCAGGCTCCTGCGCGCCATGATTTTGCCGATCCCGGAGCATCCCCCGGTGATCAGAACGGTATTGCCTTGAATTTTCATGGCAGTAAAAATACGCAATCTACGCGCGCGCTGCGTGCGAATGTGGTGAAATCGACCCGGAATGTGGCGAAATTCTGATATCATTATTTGTAAATGATATCAGAATTCGTATCTTTGCTTCGAAATCATAAGAAAAGATGGAGTCTTCACGTATTCAGACCGTACTCCGCCTCCAGCCGGAGTTGATGGCGCGGGTAAAAAGAAATGCCCGCCGGGAGAAGCGTTCATTCAACAGCTACATCGAGCAGATCCTGGACCGGGCGACGCGCCTGGACGAGCCGGTCCTTCCGCCGGCTTTCGCCGTTTCGGAAGAAATTCTGGGGATGCGTTGCGGTGCCCTGACCGCCCCTTCGGCGGAGCAGTTGGCTGAAGATCCGAAGCTGGCTTATCTGTGGGAGAAATATGGAAAGGAGTAGAATGAAAGTATTCCTGGACACGAATGTCCTGCTGGATCTCCTGAGCACGACCGAGCGGCCGTCTTCCGAAGCGGCCCGGATCATCTTTCAGGCCATCCGTTCCGGCTACCTCGAAGGCGTCCTGACGACGCAAAGCATCGTGGATGCGAACTACATCCTATCCCGCCTGGGACAAGGATTCTCCGCCGAAGCGTTCGCCAAAGCCATTCTCTCCCTCATCAACTTCGTCAATATCAGCGGTCTGAACTCCTTCGACTTGCAGGAAGCCCTCCTGCATCCCACCGGCGATTTCGAAGACGACGTCCAGTTCGCCCACGCCGAAGCGGAAGGCTGCGATGTATTCCTCACCTCCGACCAAGGGCTCCTCAAACGCACATCCGAAATCGGCATGCAGATCCTCCCTCCGACGCAATTCGTTGCCCGGATGACGGCAAGGTAGAGAATACTTGACTCGGTTAATACTGAAAACTGCAACAGGCTGTCGCACTTTTTCCAGGGGCGCAGAGGCCCATTTTTGCCCCTCGCAACACGAAAAATGGGTTACCAGGGGCGCTGGAGCCCTGTTTTGCCCCTGCGAGTTGGAGATTCCGGGTCGCAGCCCGGAATGACTCCGGGGAGATTCGCCGGTCAAGCCGGCGAATGACGAAGCAGCAGCCGGCGCGTGGGCCGTGCGAGAGCCTGCGCACGTTGGCCCCGCGGAGTCGGGGGCCGTGCGTGGCGTGCGGGAGGAGCGGCTGCTGCCAGAGCTGGAAGCCATAGCCAGACAAAAACGTCCGACAAGCGGGAAGCTGTCGGACGTTTTGTGTCTGGCTGGCGTATAGGACCTACTGTTTCTTCTCGTAGAGGAAGCGGCGGATCTTGTGGGTGGCCGTTTTGCTGAAGGGCTCCTTCTGGATTTCGACGTCCTTGATCTTGGAGAAGCGGCTGACTTTGTCGTTGACGAAGTCGAGGACGGCCTGGCGCTTTTTCTCCAGCTCTTCGATGAAGCGGTCCTGGCCTTCCAGGTTCCAGTCCAGCACGTTGTCCTCGAACTTGACGAGGGCGATGAGCTGGCCGTTGCGCTGGATGACGAGCGACTCGCCGATGCCGTCGAAGCTGTTGATCACGTGCTCGATCTCTTCGGGGTAGATGTTCTCGCCGGAGGCGCCCACAATCATGTTGCGCAGGCGACCGCGGATGGAGAAGCGGCCCTTGGCGTCGAGCGCGGCGAGGTCGCCGGTGCGGAACCAGCCGTCCTGGCTGAGGACGGACTGCGTGCGCTCGTAATCCTTGTAATAACCCATCATCACGTTCGGGCCCTTGACGATGATCTCGCCCAGGCCGGTCTCGGGATTGACATCCGCCAGACGCACCTGCGCGCCGTGGGTGGCGCGGCCGGTGGAACCGACGTGGGTCTTGAACGGCGGGGCCGCGCAGACGAGCGGCGCGCACTCCGTGAGGCCGAAACCGATGCCGTAGGGGAAACGGGCGCGGTGCAGGAAGGTCTCCACCTCGGGATCGAGCTTGGCGCCGCCGATGCCGAAGAAGTGCAGGCGGCCGCCGAAGGTCTTTTTCAGCTTGATGCCGACCAGCCATGCCAGCGTGCGCGGAGCGTATTTGTCCAGGTGAGAGAGGAACTTGCTGCCGCGGATGGTAGGCATGATGCTGGTCTTGTACATCTTCTCGATGATGAGCGGTACGGAAAGCATCGTCGTCGGACGGATCTCCTTGAGGGTCTGCTTAAGGATGGTCGGAGTGGGAACGCGTCGCAGGTAGCAGACGCGCGCGCCGACGGAGTAGGGGTAAAGCAGGCCGAGGGTCATCTCATAGGTGTGCGCCATCGGGAGGATGGACAGGAAGACGGACTTCTTGTTCTCGTGCTGGGCGTACCAGGAATCGAGCACCGACGCGCAGAAATTGCGATGGCTGAGCATCACGCCTTTCGGCGAACCGGTGGTGCCGGAGGTATAGATGAGGGCGGCCATGTCCATGGGATTGGGCGTGGCCACACGGCCGTCGCAGGTGAAAGCCGCGTCGTCGTGCTTGATAAATTCGAAGGTGTCGATGTCGAGCACCAGGCTGAGCTTGGCCATCGCCGCGTCGCTCACTTTCTTGAGCTGGCGCCGGGAGACGAAGAGGGCCTTGGCCTCGGAATGGTCGAGGATGCTCTCTACTTCGCTGGCGGACAGTTCGTTAAGCATCGGGACGGCCACGCGGCCGTAGGCGGTGGTGGCAAAAAAAGCGATGCCCCAGTGGGGACCGTTCTCGGAGAGAATGGCCACCTTGTCGGAGGCGCTGATGCCGAAATTGGAGAGGATGCGCGACAGGTTGTCGCAAGTTTCCCGATAGTGTGCGTAGGTGTAAGACTGCTGTCCGTCAGTAAATTCGGCCGCAGTCCGGTTTGCGTACTTCGCAGAAGCGTATTCGTACAGATCGGAGAGGGTCTTAAAGTCGTGTCGCATTAATGAGTAATGTAATTTTCGGGGTAACGGGCGCCCAGGTCCATCTTCTCGTAAATCTCCTGAATGCGCTTGGTGTCGGCTGCCGCGTCGTCGGTGAGTTCGACTTTCTGGCCGCGGCCCACGCGCTTGCGCTTCCAGTCGAAGTAGCCCAGATAGACGGGCACGCCGGTCTCGCGGGCGATCAGGTGATAGCCGCTCTTCCAGCGTTTGACGGGCTTGCGGGTGCCTTCGGGGGCGATGGCCAGGTGGAACTGCTCACGGCTGTTCATCTCCTCGATGAGGCTGCGCACCAACGCCGCGGAGTTGCTCCGGTCCACAGGAATGCCGCCCATGGCCTTGAGGATCCAGCCCAGGGGCGGGAAGAACATTTCCTTCTTGACCATACAAAGCGCCTTACCGCCGATGGATTCGTAATAAAGATAAGCAATCAAGAAGTCCCACACAGTTGTGTGCGGGACACCCAGCATGATGCACTTCTTCTCTTCGGGGAGGCCTTCGACGACCGTCCAGCCGAGCTTGCGAAGCGCCCAGCCACAGAACTTACGCCAACTACTCATTCGGGTGCAGTTTCTGGTACTCGGCGAGGCCTTCGGCCAGGATGGTGAGCGCCTTGCGCAGGGCGGGCACCTCGAGGACGTAGGCGATGCGGACGTGGTTGTGGCCCACGCCGGGGGTCTTGTAAAAGGACGCGGCCGGGGTCACCATGGTGGTGGCGCCGTCGCGGCTGAAGTCGGTAAGCATCCAGCGGGCGAAGTCTTCCGCGTTCGCGACCGGCAGCTCCACGACGGTGTAGAAGGCGCCGAAGGGCTTGGGAGCGAAGACGCCGGGGATGGCGTTCAGCATCTCCACGGCGCAGTCGCGCCGGCGGATGTATTCTTCCTTGACTTCGTCAAAGTAGGACTGCGGGGTGTCGAGCGCGCCGATGGCGGCGTACTGGCCGAGCACCGGCGGGCAGAGGCGGGACTGGGCGAACTTGAGCGCCGCGGCCATCACGTCCTTGTTGTGCGAGACGATGCAGCCGATGCGCGCGCCGCAGAGGTTGTAGCGCTTCGAGACGGAATCGACCAGGATGACATTCTGCTCGCAGCCGGGGATGTTCATGGCGGAGAAGTGCGGCTCGTCGGTGTAGCAGAACTCGCGATAGACTTCGTCCGAAATGAGGAAGAGGTCGTGGCGGCGGCAGAAGTCGCCGATCTTGAGCATCTCCTCCTTGGTGAAGAGCTTACCGGAAGGGTTGCACGGGTTGCTGATGAGCACGGCACGCGTCTTCGGCGTGACGAGCTTCTCGAACTCGGAGATATCGGGAACCTTGAAGCCCTCGCGGATGTCGGTCGGGACGGCCTTGAGGGTGATGCCGCCCAGGTAGGCGAAGGTCTGGTAGTTGGTGTAGAACGGCTCCACGACGATGATCTCGTCGCCGGGGTCGGCCGCTACCTGCATGGCGACGGCAAAAGCCTCGCTGCCGGCCACGTCGACCAGCAGTTCGCTCACTTCGATGTCGATGCCAATCTTCTTGTAGTACTTCTCGACCATGCCTTCGCGGAGCTCGATCAGACCCGCGGAGTTGGTGTAGGAGAGGTGGTGCATACCCTTGCACTTATCCACGACGGCATTGAACGCGCAGTCGGGGGACTTGATGTCCGGAGCGCCGACGTTGAGGTGGTACACATGGATGCCCCGAGCCTTGGCGGCATCGGAGAGGGGGACCAGCTTGCGGATTGCGGAAGCCGGCATGGCCTGGGTCTTGGCGGAAATGTGCAGGGACATATGCTACTAACGTTTATATATAATCGTGCAAATTTACCTATTTAATTGCAAAATGCTATCTTTGCGAGTAGAAATTTTTATATGGAAACTATTATTGACCGGGAATTTGGCGGCGAGCGGCCGCTCTACAACAAGCACGGACTCCGCCTGGAGAACGTGACCATCCATGCGGGAGAATCTTCCATCAAGGAAGGGTCCGACATCGAGGCGCATCACTGCCGTTTCGAAGGGAAATACGTCTTCTGGTGCTGCGAGAACTTCCTCGCGGCGGACTGCCATTTCACCGAAGGGGCCCGTTCCTCGCTATGGCACAGCCGCGGCATGGAGCTGCGCGACTGCCGGCAGGAGGCGCCGAAGATGTTCCGCGAGAGTGCGGACATCCGGCTGCGCAACGTGGTGATGCCGCACGCGCAGGAGACCTTCTGGAGCTGCGACGGGATTGATATCGAGAACGTGGAGGCCCGCGAGGCCGACTATATCTTCATGCACTGCAGCAACATCCGGGTGCGGAATCTCCGACTCTTCGGAAACTATTCTTTCCAGCACGCCAAGAACGTGGAAATCCGCGACAGCGACCTGCAGAGCAAGGATTCCCTCTGGGAGTCCGAGAACGTGACCGTCTATGATTCCTTCATCAACGGGGAGTATCTGGGCTGGCACTCGAAGAACCTTCGCCTGGTGCGCTGCCGCATCGGCGGCACGCAGCCGCTCTGCTATATCGACAATCTGGTGCTCGAGGACTGCACCTTCGAGCCGGACGCCGATCTGGCGTTCGAGTATTCTTCCGTGCAGGCGACGGTCAAAGGGCACGTCGTGTCTATCAAGAACCCGCGTTCGGGCTCCATCCGCGTGGAGTCATGCGGCGAGGTGATCCGTGACGGGAACGCCAAGGCGCCGAACGACTGCGTCGTGGAAATAGGATGAGATTCGCCGGTTGGGGCCGGCGAATGATTTATGTAAGCGTAAACAGGATCAGCAGCTGCGCGACGAGCACCCGCAGGAACATCGTCATCGGATAGACCGTGGCGTAGTTGATGGAGGTGTAGTCCGTGCCGTAGGCGCCCTGTGCGAAGGCGAGGACGGCCGGGTCGGTGTTGCCGCCGGAAAGCAGACCGCAGATCTGGTAGAAGTTGAGCTTGCAGAACAGGCGGGCGACCAGACCGGTGATCAGCACCGGGATGAGCGTAATCAGCGCGCCGTACAGGATCCACCAGAAACCGCCGCCGAGCAGGGAACTGACAAAGCTCTCGCCGGCACCCAGGCCGACGGCCGCGAGGAAGAAGCTGATGCCGATCTCGCGGATCATCATATTGGCACTCTGGGTGGTATAGGTGGTGATGCGCCACTTCGGGCCGAAATAGCCCAACAGAATCGCAATGATGAGCGGACCGCCGGCGAGGCCGAGGCGGACCGGCTGCGGGATGCCCGGGAAGCGGATCGGAAGCGATCCGAAAATCACACCCACGGCAATGCCGAAGAAGATCGGAATCAGGTTGGGGTGGGAGAGTTTCTCGGGCTTATTGCCCACGAGTTTGGCCACCTGATCGATGCCCTCCAACGTACCGACGACCAGGATGCTGTCGCCCATCTGGAGGATGAGGTTCGGGCGAGCGACGAGTTCCACGCCGGCGCGCAGCACGCGGGTCACGGACACGCCGCAACTGGTGCGGATGTGCAGGTCGCGAATGCGCTTGCCGGTCAGGGAAGGCTTGGTGATGCTCAGGCGGCGCGTGACGATATTCTCATCCTTCTTCGCCCAGTCTTCCAGGTGCATGGGCACTTCTTCGCCGAAGATGATGCGGACCGTGTCTACGTTGGGCTGTGAGGTGACAATCAGGACCTTGTCTCCCTTCTCCAGAATTGTCTCCGGTCCGGGAATGGTGATCTCCCCGTCCCGCATGAGGCGCGAGACCAGGAATTTGTCGCTCATGCCGCGGGTGACCTCGGCGAGGGTTTTGCCGAACACGGCGGGATTCTCGACTTCGCAGTGCATGCGGCGGGCGGAATCGGCCGGCTTTTCTTCCTGCTCCAGGGCGGTCTGTTCCTTCTTCAGGTCAATCTTGAAAATGCTTTTCAGCAGGATGACGACGAAGATGACGCCCAGCACGCCCAGCGGGTAGGCGACGGCGTATGCGGAGGCGAGCCCGGACGAGGCCGCTTCTGCGGCGGATACCGGCTTGCCGCTTGCGATCATGGCGTCGGAGAGGGTCTGCTGGGCGGCACCCAGGCCGGGGGTGTTGGTCACGGCGCCGGACATTACGCCGACCAGCGTGGTCAGGCTTTCGCCGGTGATCCAGTGGATGGCCACGGTCACGAGCACGGCCAGCAGAATCATTCCCGTGGCGAGCAGATTCATCGTCACGCCGCCCTTGCGGAAGGATTGGAAGAAACCGGGGCCGACCTGCAGGCCGATGGAGAAGACGAAGAGGATGAGCCCGAAGTCCTTCATGAAGGCGAGCGCAGTCGGGTTGGCCCGGAAGCCGAGATGGCTGACCAGGATGCCCAAAAACAGGATCCAGGTGGACCCGATGGAGATTCCCTTGATCTTGACCTTGCCGAGCAGAAGGCCCGAGGCGATGACAAATGCGAATAATAATATCGTATGGGCGATGCCCGTGCCGAGGAATAATTCTTTCATGATGCAAAGGTACAAAAAAAGGCCCGGATTTGTACCGGGCCTTTCGTCATTCCGGGTCAAGCCCGGAATCTTCTTACTTCACGAAGAGCATCGGAGCCATCTCGAGGAGGCAGCGGCGCCAGGTCAGGAACTCGTGGGCCGTGCCCTCGGAGACGTAACCCTTGGCGTTGTAGCCGGCTTCCTGCAGCTTCTTGGCGGCGTTGCGGATCTGGTCCGGGCCTTCCTTGCTGCCGCAGCCGATGAAGATACCCTTCACGCCGGTACCCTGGACTTCCTCCGGGTTGTAGGTGCCGCCGGAGAGCAGGCCGTACCAGCCGAACATCTCAGGACGGGCCAGGGTGATGGAGTGGGTCTCCATGCCACCCATGGAAAGGCCGGCCATGGCGCGGCTTTCCTTCTTGGCGATGGTGCGGAAGTTGGCATCCACGAACGGGACGAGCTCGTCGCAGAGGACGGTCTCGAAGTCCTTGTAGTTGAAGCTGCGCAGACCGGCGCCGCCCGGACGGACATCGTTGGTCATACCGTAGGTCATGACGACCATGAACGGCTGGATCTTACCCTCGGCGATGAGGTTGTCCATGATGAGGTTGGCATGGCCCTGGTTCCACCAGGCATACTCGTTCTCACCCCAACCGTGCTGGAGGTAGAGGACAGGATATTTCTTCTTGGTCTTGTCGTAGTCAGCCGGGGTGTAAACCCAGGCCACGCGCACCTGGTTGGTGCTGTTGGACCAGAAGAGGATCTGCTGCACCTTGCCGTGCGGCACGTTCTTCATGGCGTAGAAGTCAGCGTCGTGGGCCGGGATCTCGATACCGCTCTCCCAACGGGTGGAGCCGTAGTAGTTGTTGGTGCCGGGGTCGTTGAGCACGCCGCCGTCCACCGTCAGGTGATAGTAGTGGAAACCTTCGTCCATCGGACCGTCGGTGGTGCCCATCCAGGAGCCGTCTTCGGCTTTGTGGAGGACGGTGCCGCCGGAACCGCCGAGGCCGAGGCTGACGATCACGGACGTGGCCTTGGGAGCGATGACCTTGAAGCGGGCGTAACCCTGGGAGTTGACCATCGGGTACTCCTGACCGGGCTGGTTGAGCTCAGACGGCTTGAAATCTTCGGCGATCACGACATTGTCCATCTTCGGGTCGAAGCCCTTGACGGCGAGGTAGGCCTGCTTGGGCTTGTAGTTCTCGTCGAAGAGGAGCGGGTAGTTGCGGACACCCAGCCAGGAATCCTTGTCGCAGACATTCCAGAAGGTGACGCAGTCGATCACATCCTTGTGCTTGCGGAGCACCTTGAAGAGCTGGACGTACTGGTCCTGCTGGAGGGTCTTCTCCCAGTCGGCGACCGTGGCCTTGCCCTGGTTGAAGCGCAGACCGCCGCCCATATCCTCGTTGACGCGGATATCCAGCTCGGTGAGGTGGATGTGCTTGACAACGGTGGAGTAAAGGTTGATGGCGTCGTCAACTTCCTTCATGGACGGGCCGTACACGTTGTAGTGGGCCTGCATGCCGATACCGTCGACAGGCACGCCGGCATCCTTCATGCGCTTGACGAGGTTGAAGATGCGCTGGCTCTTGGCGGGCTCGGCATCGTTGTAGTCGTTGTAGAAGAGGAGGGCGTCCGGGTCAGCCTCGTGGGCATACTCGAAAGCCTTGTAGATGAACTCCTCGCCGGCGATCTTGTACATCGGGGAGTCGCGGAGTTCGGGGCGGCCGGGATAGACGGGGCTGTCGGCGACGGCCTCATTGACCACGTCCCAGCAGTACACGACATCCTTGTAGCGCTCCACGATGGCCTGGATGTGGTGCTTCATGTTGGCATAGAACTCCTCCTTGGAAAGGAGGTTGCCCTTCTCGTCCTGATACATCCAGGAGCCGATCTGGCTGTGCCACATCAGGGTGTGACCGCGCATCTTGATGCCGTTGGCGCGGCAGAAGTCAGCGATCTTGTCGGCATCCTCCCAGTGGAACTCGCCCTTCTTGGGCTCGGTCGGCTGGAGCTTCATCGCGTTCTCGGCCGTGATGCTGTTGAACTCACGCAGGATGAGTTTCATCTGGTCGGGATCCGAGACATTGCGGTTGTTGACGGCGACGCCGATCTTGAAGTAGTCCTTGTAGGCGTCCTTCAGACCGTCGGTCGGCTCGGGAATCTGGCGGGGACCCCACTGGGCCCCGGCGGGGATGGCGCCCATCATGAGGGCGCACAATCCGGCAATGAGAATTCTCTTCATATAAAAAGAAATTGGATTGGTTCCGTTTTGTGTAACCACGAATATAGCAACTTTCGCGCGAGAATCAAAATGATTTCGCGCGCGGATGTGCCTGGGAGGCGGGAAACGACTGAAAATTGATAAAGATTGAAATAATGGCGATAGCCACGCGGGCTAGATCTTTATCTTGATCCGGTAGCCCAGGGTGGTGGGCTCCTGGATGATTTCCTGACTCATGCCCTGGATGAGGGAGAAGGAGATCGGGTCCGGCTCTTCTATCTCGAAGGGGGACTGCTTCAGCCCTTTGATCATGAAGGCGAGGTGGGTTTCGGCGGTCATTTCGCTGTGGCTGAGCACGATGTGGAGCGGACGGAAATTCTTCAGGACGACCTGCGTCATCTCGTCGGTAATATAAGAGACCGCTTTCATCTTCTCCGGGATGGAGTATTTGATGCAGAACTGGTTCATCTGCGAGAACATGCCGGGGTAGTCGAAATCATCTCTGTCCATGTCGAAGGTCAGTTTGTTGATCTGCATTACGAAGGCGCGGGTGGCACTGTGCACCGGATGGTTGAAGATCTGGTCGGGCGTGCCGTCCTCGTAGATGATACCCTGATTCATGAAGAAGATCCGGGTGCTCACATCGCGGGCGAATTTCATCTCGTGCGTGACGATGATCATGGTCATCTTCTGGCGGGCCAGCTGGCGCATTACGCTGAGCACTTCTCCCACCATCGTGGGGTCCAGGGCCGACGTGGGCTCGTCGAACAGAATCACCTCCGGCTTCATCGCCAGGGCGCGGGCGATGGCCACACGCTGCTTCTGGCCGCCGGACAGCTGGGAGGGATAGACGCCCGCTTTCTCGGCCAGGCCGACCTTGCGCAGCAGCTCCAGACCTTCTTCGCGGGCTTTGGCCGGGTCTGTCTTGAGCAGCCGGATGGGGGCGTAGGTGATGTTATCCAGGACGGTCATGTGCTCGAACAGGTTGAAATTCTGGAACACCATGCCCATCTTGCGGCGCATCAGGTCCAGCCGGAAGCCTTTGTCGCGGATGTTCTTCCCTTCGAACAGGATCTCGCCGGCGGTGGGGGGCTCCAGCATGTTCAGCGCACGCAGGAAGGTGCTCTTTCCCGTGCCGGAAGGGCCGATGATGCTGATCACCTCACCCGGCTCGATTTGGCAATTAACATCTTTCAGAACCTGGATGACGGTGCCATCCGGATTGCGGAAACTCTTGCTGAGATGGTTGACAGTAATCATTAGCGACGGGCTTTAAGGGTAAGGTAATTCAGGAGCAGGCCGATGAGCCAGGCCAGGACAAAGTAAATGATGGTGACCGCGAGCAGCGGCATGAATGCGTCAAAAGTGCGGCTGCGGACCAGGTCGCTGGCGCGGGTGACGTCGATGACGGCGATGTAGCCGACGATGGACGTGCCCTTCAGCAGGGAAATGCACTCGCCCTTGTAGAGCGGCAGGCCTTTGCGGACGGCCTGAGGCAGCACGATATTCAGGAAGGTGCGCAGGCGGGTGAATCCCAGGGCCAGGCCGGCTTCCGTCTGGCCGCGCGGCACAGACTCCACGGAGGTCTTGAACACGCCGCCGGCGGCCGATGCGAAGTTGAGCGCAAAGGCCACGATGGCGATGGTCCGGGCGTCCCAGCCGGTGCGGGCCAGGACCACGTAGAACATGATGAGGAGCAGCACCAGCATGGGAATGCCGTGCATGAAGCCGTCGTACAGGTTCACGAAGGCGCGCAGCCCCTTTCTCTGGCTCAGGGCCATCAGGCAGAGCAGGATGCCCAGCAGGGAGCCGATCAGGATGGACCAGAATGTGATGAGAAGCGTGGTCAGGAGGCCGTTGGTGATCATGCGCCAGCGGTTCTCCACGATGAAGTTCTGCCGGAAGGCGTTCGCCACCCTCACGTGCAGGGGTTCTTTCTTCGCCCGGGCGGCCTGGACGTCCTTGATGAAGTAGGCGGGGTGCACGTCATAATAAGGATCTCCGAAGGCGACCTGCTGCTGCCGCTCTTCCGTGACGAAGATGGAGCCGCCGATCATGTCGGCCTTGCCGAGCTGCAGGCTTACGATCATGGAGGAAAACTCGAAAAGGTCTATCTGGATGGGGCGCTTAAGGTAGGCGGCGAAGCGCCGGGCCAGCTCGATCTCAAAGCCGTTCCAGGTTCCTCCTGCGAAGAAGGCGATGGGCGCTATGGTCTCGCCGTTGGCGTAGCGGAGCGGCTCGCCGGTCGTATAGGTTTCCACCTGCGGGAATTCCTCGGGGCGCAGCTCTTCGGACTCGAACCAGTATTCCCGCATCCGTTCCAGCGTGCCTGATTCCTTGAGCTCGCGGAGGAACTGGTTGAAGGATTCGGTCAGCGCCGTATCTTCTTTTCTGAATGCGAAAGCGGTTGGAAAGGAGTCCTCCTGCAGGAACGCTTTCTTGAGGCCTGTCTGCTTCAGACTCGCTTGCGAAAAGGCCACCTCGTCCACAAGGATGGCATCGATTTTTCCGGCCTTGACGGCTTCCGCGCAGTCGGAGACGGTGCTGAACAGGGAGAGTTTGATGTCTTTGCGGGGGCTGAGCTGGATGTCGTAGCAGGAGCCCGCGAGTGTTCCTATCCTGTGGCCGGCGATGTCGGCTTCGCCGTGGATGGCTACTTCTTCCTGCTTGCCGGCGCATGCGGTGAGCGCCAGGGCAGCCAGAATCAGGAGGTGTTTCAGCTTGGTCATCGTTTTAGTTGATTTGAAGCAAATATAACAAAAAATCAGGAATGCCGTGTGCTCAGCGAAAGCAACTTCAGCAAAAGCCCGATGAGCCAAGCCAACAGGAAATAGATGATCGTGACCGTCAGCAGCGGAAGGAAGGCGTCGAAGGTGCGGGCGCGGACCAGGTCGCTGGCGCGCGTGATGTCGATGACGGCGATGTAGCCGACGATGGCCGTCTCTTTCAGGAGCGAGATGCACTCTCCCTGGAACAGCGGCATCCCGCTGCGGATGGCCTGGGGCAGCACGATGTTCAGGAAGGTGTGTAATTTATTGAAACCCAGGGCCAGGCTGGCTTCTGTCTGGCCGCGCGGGACGGATTCTACGGAGGTCTTGAATACGCCGCTGGCGGCCGAGGCGAAATGGAGCCCGAGGGCGATGATGGCAATGGTCTTGGCGTCCCAGCCGGTCCCGGACAGGATCACGTAGAACAGGACGAGCAGGAGTACCAGCGGGGGAATGCCGTGCATGAAGGCGTCGTAGCCTTTGGCGAAAGTCCGAAGGAATTTGCAGTGGCTCAGCGTCATCCAGCACAGCAGGACACCCAGCAGGGAGCCGAGCAGGATAGACCAGAGGGTGAGGGCGAGGGTGGTGCGCAGACCGTTGGTGATCATCCGCCAGCGCTGCTCCACGAGGAAATTCTGCCGGATGGCACTCCGGATTTGCGAGCGCAGGCCTTGCGGGCCCGTCAGGGGTTCCTCTTTCAGGACGAAGCAGGCGGGCCGCATAAAGAAATAGGGGTCGCTGAAATCGACCTGCATGCTCCGCTCGCCGGTGATGAAAATGCAGCCGCCGACCATGTCGGCCATGCCCATCTGCAGGTTGAGCAGGCGCGTGGACATCTCGAAGAAGCGGATCTCGAAGGGACGCTTCAAAAAGGCGGCGAAACGCTGGGCGAGTTCGATCTCCATGCCGCGCCACTGCCCGTCGGCGTAGAAGGCCAGCGGGGGCTGCGTCTCGGTGTTGGCGTAGCGGAACGGTTCTCCTTCGGTGAAGGATTCAATGACGGGATACGAGGCCGGGTCGGGATCGTCCGGGCCGAACCAGTAGGCGAGCATCCGGTCGTATTCGCCGGAGGCCTTGAGTTCCTGAAAGAAATCGTGGTAGGCGCCCACCAGCGTGGAATCGCCCTTCTTGAACGCGAAGGCGGTCGGGTAGGGGGGCTCCATCGTGAAGGCTTTCCGCAGTTTGAGGTGCTTGAGCTCGGACTCGGAGAAGGCGTATTCGTCCGCGATGAGAGCGTCGATCTTGCCGTTCTTGAGCGCGTTTGTGCCGTCCGCCAAGCTGCCGTAGATGGAGGATTCGAGGTCGGTGCGCTCGTTCAGCTGGATTTCGTAGATGGTGCCGGTCAGGGTGCCGAGCCGGTGGCCGGCGAAGTCTTCCTCGCTTTCGAAGGATACTTTCTCTTGAACCTCCGTGCAGGCCGACAGGGTCAGCGCGGAAGCCGCGAGAAGACATAACCATCTATAAAGGCACACCATAAACGGATACAAAGATAGTAAAATAATAGAGGGCTTCAGAGAGGGTGAAAAAAATTTTCAGTTGTCGCTTGCAGATTCCCAAATTATATCTATCTTTGCATCCGCATTCGAACAACGAAAGCACAATGGTGTGGTAGTTCAGTTTGGTTAGAATGCCGGCCTGTCACGCCGGAGGTCGCGAGTTCGAGCCTCGTCCGCACCGCTGAAAGGGAGCAAATCCAAATGGATTCGCTCCCTTTCTCATTGAAGTCCGCCGCCTCGAACCTCGTCCGCACCGCTCTTGCTGCTTCTGGCAACCCTGGTCTTGGGGCGCCTTCTTGTTTCTGCGCGTATTTTATATTATCTTTGTCTGATTATATATATTACACGCGAAAACGAAAGAACCCCGTATATGAGAAAAATCGCTTTGATTGCAACCGTACTGCTTTGCTCCGCGTCCCTCGTTTCCTACGCACAGATGTCGGATGAGCAGGTGATTGAGTATGTCAAAACCGCCTCGGCCGCTGGCAAGAGCCAGGAGGATATCGGCAAAGAGTTGCTGCTGCGTGGTGTTACGCAGGAACAGGCCGAGCGCATCAAGACCCGCGTCCAGTCCGGCGCCATCTCCGAACAGGGAGATGCGAACTCCTTCGGCGACGAGAGTGGCATCAGCCGGAATTCCGGCGCCAGCAGCCGCCGTACGCAGACGGGATCCCGCTCCCAGAGCAGTAGCAGCCGTTCCACCCTGCGGGGAAACACGTATGAGGACGAGTACTTTGAGAACCAGCGCGGCGTCAAGGCCAAGAAAAAGAAGCCCAGCACGCTGAAGGTTAACAAGAACCGCGACAAGAGCAGCTTCGACATGCAGAAGGAGCAGCTGGAAAAGGAGAAAGAGAAAAACAAGAAGCAGGAGGTCTATACCGAGATGCTCAAGAGCCTGATTCCCGAAGATGTGGAGGAGCTTGAGGAGGTCCCCGACAGCCTGTCGATCTTCGGCCTGGAAATGTTCTCGGGCGAGGAGCTCTCGTTCGAGCCGAATGAGAACCTCGCCACCCCGGAGAGCTACCAGCTCGGCCCCGGCGACCAGTTGCTCATCGAGGTCTTCGGCTACAGCGAAGGCTCCTACAGCAAGACGATTTCCCCGGAGGGGACCATCAATATCAGCCAGATCGGGCAGGTGCAGCTCGGCGGTCTCACGATCAAGGAGGCCAAAGAGAAACTGCGTCGCGCCCTTGCGTCCAAATACGCCAGCGTGGGCGGCAGCAACCCGAATTCGACGGTGAGCATCACCCTGCGCAACATCCGCACCATCCAGGTGAACATCATGGGTGAAGTGGAGATGCCGGGTACCTTCCGGCTGTCCCCGTTCGCCACGGTCTTCAATGCCCTGTATAACGCCGGCGGCGTGACCGAGAACGGCTCCCTGCGCGCCATCAAGGTGATCCGCGGCGGTGAACCCTTTGCCGTCGTGGATGTGTACGGTTACTTCTTCGACGGCCACTCTGACAGCGATATCACCCTCAAGGAGGGCGACGTGGTCATCGTGCCGCCCTACGTCAACCGCGTGTTTGCTACGGGAAATGTCAAGAAGCCCAAATTCTACGAAATGGCGGAAGGGGAGACTCTCGCCGACCTGATCCGCTATGCCGGCGGCTTCTCCAGCAGAGCCTATCAGGATGACGTCCGCGTGATTCGCCGCCAGGGCGCCGAGCGCCAGATCTATACGGTCCGCAAGGACGCCGCCGCCACGTTTGTGATGACGGATGGTGATGAGATTTACGTGAGCGAGACCCTGAAGCGCTTCTCTAACAAGGTGGAGGTCCGGGGCGCCGTGTTCCGTCCCGGTATGTTCGAATTGGGCGGCGACATCGCCACGGTTCGTCAGCTGGTCCGCGCCGCGGGCGGCCTGACCGAAGACGCCTTCTCCGGCCGCGCCGTGATCGTCCGCGAGAAGGACGACCTGACCTTCGAGTCCCTCAGCGTCGATCTCGCAGGCGTCCTGTCCGGCGCTGCGAGCGATATTGTCCTCCGCAAGAACGATATCTTGACCATCTCCAGTATGAGGGAGCTCAATGACCCGGGCACGCTGACCATCAACGGTATGGTCAAGAATCCGGGCATCTTCCCCTTCAGCGCCAACACGACGGTCGAAGACCTGATCCTGCTGGCCGGCGGCCTGCTCGACGGCGCCTCGATGGCGCGTGTGGACGTGGCCCGGCGCATCGTGGATCCGAACAGCCTGATGCCGACCGACGAGATCGGCGAGACCTTTGCCTTCCCGCTCAAGGACGGACTTGCCATGGACGGTGGCGACAGCTTCGTCCTGCAGCCTTTTGACATCGTATCCGTGCGCCAAAGTCCGGGCTTCAAGCCCCAGCTCTTCGTGAAGATCGAGGGCGAGGTGGCCTTCCCGGGCGAGTATGTGCTGCTGAACGAAGGGGAGCGCGTTTCGTCGCTGGTGAAGCGCGCCGGCGGCGTCACGGCCCAGGCTTACCTGCACGGCGCCACCCTCACGCGCGAGACCTCCGAGGAGGAGCGCAAGCTCGAAGAAGCCAAGCAGCAAATGGCCAAGGGCGGCTCCAGCCGTGACTCCCTGCGCGTGCAATTGCAGAAAACCAAGATTGAAGACACCTTTTCCGTCGGTATCGAGCTGGACAAGGCCGTGAAGAACCCCGGTTCGGAGTATGACCTGATCCTGCGCGAAGGCGACCGCATCTATGTGCCCGAGCATCTCAGCACCGTGCGCATCAGCGGTGACGTCATGTACCCGAACACGGTCGTGTACGTGCCGGGTAAGTCCCTGGACTACTACATCAACGCGGCGGGCGGTTACGGCATGCGCGCCCAGCGCAGCAAGGTGCACGTCGTCTATATGAACGGCAGCTCCGCCGTGAGAAAGCTGGGTGGCTTGAGAATCGAGCCGGGCTGCGAGATCATCGTCCCGACACGGCGTGAACGCCGGGGTATGACCGCCGGCGAAATCGTATCCCTTACCTCGTCCACGGCCTCCCTGGCCATGGTCGTCGTATCGCTGATTAACTCATTGAAGAAATAACATGGAAGAGAAGAACTATATCCAGCCTCCTTACGAAGAGGAAGAATACGACGAGATCGACATCATGGAGCTGCTGCGCAAACTCTTCAAAGAGTGGCGCCTGATCGTGAAGTGGTGCGGCATCGCCGCCGTCGTGGGCCTCGTGATCGGATTCAGCATCCCGAAGGAATACACCGTCGACTCCAAGCTGGCGCCGGAGAGCGTGTCCAGGAGCGGAGGCGGCAGCCTGAGCTCCCTGGCCAGCCTGGCCGGCATCAACTTGGGTTCGGTCAGCACGGCCGATGCAGTCTATCCCGACCTCTACCCGGACATCGTGAATTCCACGCCGTTCGTCGTGGAGCTCTTCCCGGTGCAGGTGGAGTTCAAGCACAAGAAGGAGCTGATGACCACCGACTACTACACCTACCTGAAGGAATATAACAAGAGTCCCTGGTGGGGAGCGGTCGTTTCCGCTCCGATGCAGGCCCTCGGCTGGTTCATGGGCCTGTTCCGCGAGAAGCCGGAAAAGGTGGAAGGGTATGCCTCCCTGAATCCCAAGGAGCTGACCTACGAGCAGGAGAAGATCGCCAAGGCCATCCGGAAGAGCATCGTGCTCTCCGTGGACAAGAAGACTTCCATCATCTCGCTGACCGTCACGGCCCAGGACCCGAAGGTCGCCGCCCGGATCTCCGAGGAGCTGATCTCCCGCCTGAAGACCTATGTGACCAACTACCGGACGGAGAAGTCCCGCCAGGACCTTTCCTACTATGAGACCCTCTACGAGGAGTCCAAGGCGGCCTATTTCGAGTCCCAGCAGCGTTATGCCAGCTACGTGGACCGCAACCAGGGCGTCATCCTCCAGCGCGTCAAGACGGAGGAGGAGCGCCTGCAGAACGAGATGAACCTCAACTACCAGCTGTACAACGCCTGCGCCCAGCAGTTGCAGGCCGCCAAGGCCAAGGTACAGCAGGAGACCCCGGTATTCACCGTCATCGATCCGCCGCAGGTGCCGCTGAAGCGCAGCAAACCCTCCAAGCCGACCATCCTGCTCGCCAGCATCTTCCTGGGCGCCATGATCGCCGCCGTGTGGATCCTCTGGGGCCGCGACGTGATCGCGAAACTCAGGAAGCCGGAAGAAGAAGAGGCTGAAGAAAAAGCTCCGGCCAAAGCCTAGCCAGTGGAAGAATACATAGAGATCAAGGGTGCCAGGGTCAACAATCTGAAAAACTTGACCCTGCGGATTCCCCGCGGGAAGTTCGTGGTGGTCACGGGCATTTCCGGGTCGGGGAAGTCCTCGCTCGCCTTTGATACGCTCTATGCCGAAGGGCAGCGCCGTTTCTCGGAGAGCTTGTCCTCTTATGCGCGCCAGTTCCTGGGGCGTATGACCAAGCCCGACGTGGACGGCATCGACGGTGTCCCGCCGGCCATCGCCATCGAGCAGAAGGTCAATATCCGCAACCCCCGTTCCACGGTCGCCACGACGACCGAGATCTACGATTTCCTGCGCTTGCTGTACGCCCGCATCGGACGGACCATATCTCCCGTGTCGGGAGAGGAAGTCCGCCGGGACGGCGTCCAGGACGTGATGGAGGCGCTCGGCGCCGCCGGAAGCGGGACCTGGTACATCCTGTCGGATGTCAATTGGGCGGCCCGCCAGGACCGGGTGGAGCTGCTGCTCCAGCTCAAGGAGGACGGCTACAACCGCCTCTTTGCCGGCGGGGAGGCGCTCAAGATCGACGACGTGCTCCGGCAGGGTCCGGACACGTTCCCGGAAGCCTGGCTGCTCGTGGACCGCGTCCGCCTGGGCGCCAGGATGGACGAAGACACGCGAACCCGCCTGCTTTCCTCGATTTCGGACGCCTTCGACCGGGGCGACGGCCGTATGGCCCTCGCGGACGCGGACGGGGCGCTGAAGCCTTTCTGCAGCCGTTTCGAGCGGGACGGGATCACCTTCCGCATCCCGGACGAGTATCTGTTCAGCTTCAATTCTCCGCTGGGCGCCTGCCCGACCTGCGGCGGCCTCGGCAAGGTGATCGGCATCAGCGAGGACCTGGTGGTGCCGGACAAGACGAAGAGTCTCTACGACGGGGCGGTCGCCTGCTGGCGCGGAGACAAGATGGGCTGGTTCAAGGACCGTCTCGTAGAGGTGGCCGATCATTACGGCATTCCCATCTTCGAACCTTACTGCAATCTCTCCCGCGAAGTCAAGGACCTGATCTGGAATACCAAATATGAGGAAGGGGATCCGTTCGGCTTCGTCGGCATCAACGATTTCTTCGCCTGGGTGGAGACCCAGCGCTACAAGATCCAGTTCAAGTTTATGCTCAGCCGCTTCAGCGGCCGTGCGACCTGCTCCGCCTGCGGCGGCAGCCGCCTGCGCCGGGAGGCCCTCTGGGTCAAGGTCGGTGGCCGGAGCATCCACGAGGTGCTGATGATGAACGCGCGGGAGGCCCTGGACTTTTTCACGAACGTGGAGCTTACGCCCACGGAGCGCAGCATCGCCGCCGAGCCGCTCGCGGAGATCACGTCCCGTCTGCAGTGCATCCTGGACGTGGGTCTTGGCTACCTGACCCTGGACCGCGCCTGCAACACCCTGTCCGGCGGCGAGAGCCAGCGCATCAACCTCGTGACGGCGCTCGGCTCCAGCCTCGTGGGCTCGATGTACATCCTGGACGAGCCGAGCATCGGCCTGCATCCGCGCGACACCGAGCGCCTCATCGGCGTGCTGCGCCGGCTGCGCGACATCGGCAACACGGTGATCGTCGTCGAACACGACGAGGACATCATCCGGGCGGCCGACCTGCTGATCGACATGGGTCCGCTGGCGGGCGTGCACGGCGGCGAGGTGGTGTTTATGGGGACGGCCGCAAAGGCCGCCGCGAAGGATATTCGCAAGTCCCTGACCCTGCAGTACCTGAACGGGGAGAAACACCGCTATCAGCGCGAGAAGCGGCCCTGGCAGTACAGCATCACGGTCGAGGGCGCGATGGAACACAATCTCAAGGACATCAACGTGTCGTTCCCGCTCGGGGTGCTGACGGTCGTGACCGGCGTGTCCGGCTCCGGCAAGTCCTCCCTGGTGGGGGACATCCTGTATCCGGCCCTCTACCGGCGCATCCACGACGCGGGCGACCTGCCCGGCACGCACCGCGGCCTGGCCGGCAACCTGGACCGCATCACGCGGGTGGAATACGTGGACCAGAACCCCATCGGACGCTCTTCCCGCTCGAATGCCGTGACCTACTTGAAGGCCTATGACGGCATCCGCAAACTGATGGCGGCGCAGCAGGCGGCGAAGATCGCCGGCTTCAACGCCAACTACTTCTCCTTCAATACCGAAGGAGGCCGCTGCCCGGAGTGCCAGGGCGAAGGCGTGGTGCGTATCGGCATGCAGTTCATGGCCGACGTGGAGATGGTCTGCGAGGAGTGCGGGGGCAAGCGTTTCAAGCCCGAGGTCCTGGAGATCCGCTACCGCGGTAAGAACATCGACGACATCCTGGACCTGAGCGTGGACGACGCGGTGGACTTCTTCGCCGCAGGGCCGGAGGAAGAGGCGCAGCGCGTGGCGGAACTGCTCCGCCCGCTGCAGGAGGTCGGACTGGGCTACATCAAGCTGGGTCAGAGCAGCTCGACCCTGTCGGGCGGCGAGAGCCAGCGCATCAAGCTGGCGTACTTCCTGTCGCTGAGCCGGAGCAAGAGCAAGTCCGAACGCATCCTGTTCATCTTCGACGAGCCGACCACCGGCCTGCATTTCTTCGATGTGGAGAAGCTCCTGCAGTCGTTCGACGCCCTGCTCTCCGCCGGCCATTCCCTGGTGGTGGTGGAGCACAACCTCGACGTGATCCGCGCGGCGGACTGGGTGATCGACCTGGGACCGGACGCGGGCGACGCGGGCGGACAGGTCGTCTTCGCCGGCACGCCCGGGGATATGGCCGCCAAGGGGGATACGATAACCGCCAAATACCTGTAGAGATGGACGTCGTCATTACTTTCGTGGACGGGAGCGACCCGTTGTGGCGCGAGGACTACCGGCGTATGCTGGATGTCCCGGCGCTGGAGAAACGCTACCGCGACTGGGGCCTGCTGAGATTCCTGTTCCGGGGCATCGAGACCCACCTGCCTTTCGTGCGCAAGGTCTTCCTGGTGGTCTCCCGCGACAGCCAGGTGCCCGCCTGGGTGGACCGGGAGCGGGTCGATGTGGTGCTGCACGAGGAGATCATCCCGGCGGCGTACCTGCCGACCTTCAACAGCTGCACGATCGAGATGTTCCTGCACCGTATCCCGGGGCTGGACGAACGCTATCTGTATTTCAACGACGACATCATCCCGATGCTGGACTGCACCGAGGGGGATTTCTTCCCGGAGGGACATCCCGCGACGGGCTTCACCCGCTGTCTGAGCGCCCACTCGCAGTTCCTGCGCCACTGCTATAACGCCGACCGGCTGGCCCGGCGGGCGGCAGGGGTCGCGGAGGAACGCGGTTTCCTCCGTCCGGAGCACATCTGCACCCCGATGCTGCGGAGCGCCTGCGAGGCGGCCTTCGCCGCCGTGGAACCGGAGATCCTGGCCTCCCTCTCGCCGCTCCGTACTTCGCAGAGCATCAGCCAGTATTTCTTCACGGACTATATGCTCTTCGCCGGGAAGGCCCTTGACCGGCGTATCCCCAAGCGCCATTTCTCGCTGGCCACGACCTCGACGAACCGCATCTGCACCTTCCTGGAGCAGCCCGACCGTGCGATGGTGTGCATCAACGACGTCAAGATGAGCCAGGAGCGCTTCCGGAAGGTCCGGAAGGCCCTGCTCTCCGCCCTGGAACGCCATTTCCCGCGGCGCTCCCGTTTCGAATTATAAATTCTACCTTACGGTGTAAGTGTATTTGTGCGGCCCGTCCACGGTCAGCGCCACCTCTTTGCTGCAGCCTCGCGGAAGGGGCGGCAGCGGCACGTCGAAGGAGCAGAGCTCTCCCTCGATCCTGCATTCGAATTCCAGACTGGGGCGGGGGACGCCGAGGATGTCCTCCGGGGTGTCGTTGGGATAGCACCAGAGGCTGATGTCGGGCTCCTGCGGGAAGAATCCCACATCATAGGGCAGGGCGAACCAGGGACCGGCGTCCAGCAGCTCCGCGGGCCGGAATTCCCGCTCCCGCAGGATCTCGGCGTTGTCCGGCAGGTCGATCAGGCGCACGCGGGGCTCTTCCAGCAGTTCGTAACCGTCCATCGTGTTGGCGACCGACCTGAGCGTGATGCGGCAGAGCAGGCCGCTGAGGGTCAGCTCGCCGGTTTGTCCGGCGGTCGTGGCGCTGCCGCCGAGGACCGGACAGGCCGGATCGTCGTCCGCGAAGGCGAAAGTCAGCTTCTGCATTGCGTCGAAGCGGCCCAGGGCGGCGAGATTGAAGCGGCGGGGGCTGTTGGCTATGCCCACGAGGATCTTTTCCCCGCTCGTCGTCGGGAAGGACAGGCTGTCCGGCAGCCGGTCGTAGAGCAGGTGCTTTTCCAGCGCCTGCGTGCCTCCGCTCTCATAGACGAAGAGGTCCAGGGTACGCACGTGCTGGCCGCCGGCGTGCAGGCTCACGCGGGTGAGCACCGAATCCACGGCGGCCGGCGGAGGCGCATCGTCTTCCGCGGGCGCCTCCGCTGGCTGCTTCTGGCAGGAAACCGGGAGAGCCGCCAGCAGAATAAGCAAACAATAATACAACGTTAGAAGTGACCCCGCGCCCTCCAGATCGACAGGGTGCTGAGACAGGCCGAATAAGTGAGTGGGATGCCGCCGGCTCCCGGGTTTCCGTTCTTGTTCCATGGCGGCAAAAGTAAAGGGGGCGTCCGATACTTCCAAGAACCTGAAAAAAACGTAAGGGGGTAATTGTTGTTTTAATGCGTTTTACCTGAATGCGCAAAAATTTTGGGCCGCCCCGGCGGGCGGCCCAAGAATCTCTTAACCTCCGAAGTTGTCGTAGAGGACGTTCTCCGGCGGGACACCGAGCGAATCCAGCAGGGTGTTGACGGAGGATACCATCATAGGCGGACCGCACATAAAGTACTTGATGTCCTCGGGAGTCTCGTGGTGCTTGAGGTAGGTCTCGTACATCACGTTGTGCACGAAGCCCGGGGTGTACTTGACGCCGGCGGCGTCCGCAGCGGGATCGGGACGGTCGAGGGCCAGGTAGAACTTGAAGTTCGGGAATTCCTTCTCGATCTGCGCGAAATCCTCCAGGTAGAAGGCTTCCACGAGGGCGCGGGCGCCATAGAAGAAGCTGACCTTGCGGCCGGTCCCGAGGGTGCGGAAGAGCTCCATTATGTGGCTGCGGAGCGGGGCCATTCCGGCGCCGCCGCCCACGAAGATGTATTCGAGGTCTTCGGGATCGTCCTTCGGCAGGAGGAACTCGCCGAAGGGTCCGCTGATCATCACCTTGTCGCCCGGCTTGCGGGAGAAGACGTAGGTGGAGGCGATGCCCGGAGGCACGCCCGGCACGAACTTGAAGACGCCCTTGGGCTGGGTGCGGTCGAACGGCGGGGTCGCGATGCGCACGTTGAGCTTGATGATGCCCTTCTCGCCCGGATAGGAGGCCATGGAGTAGGCGCGTATCGTGGGCTCGGTGTTCTTGAAGCGGAGGGCGGTGATGCCGTATTTGTCCCAGTCGCCCTTGTAGATGTCGGCCACGCCCATGTCGGAGAAGTCGGCTTCGTACGCGGGGATGTCGATCTGGATGTACTCGCCGCTCTTGAATTCGAGCTGCTCGCCTTCGGGGAGCTTGACGGTGAATTCCTTGATGAAAGTCGCCACGTTCTCGTTGGAGATGACCTCGCACTCGAGTTTCTTCACGGAAAGGGCGCTCTCGGCCACCTGGATCTTGAGGTTGTCCTTGACCTTGACCTGGCAGCCCAGGCGCCAGCCTTCCTTGATCTGCTTGCGGTTGAAGAAGCCGGTCTCGGTGGGGAGGATCTCGCCGCCGCCCTCGAGGACCTGCACCTTGCACTGGCCGCAGTTGGCCTTGCCGCCGCAGGCGGAAGGGAGGAAGATCTTCTGGCCGGCGAGCGTGTTCATGAGCGAATCGCCAGGCTGGACGTCCAGCGTCTTCTTGCCGCCGTTGATATCGATCTGGATGGTCCCCTTCGGGGTGATCTTGTCCTTGACGAAGAGCAGCAGGGCGACCAGGATCAGCGTCACGATGACGATGATGGCAATGGATGCAATGATAGTCTGAGTCATGGCCGCTTACAGTTGAATGCCCATAAAGATCATGAACGCCATGCCCATCAGACCCACCGTGATGAAGGTGATGCCGATGCCCTTGAGGGG
>JAEEGJ010005311.1_pt1 | contig 40855 bp, 31 predicted proteins | sample 8958761 | NCBI WGS metagenome assembly JAEEGJ01 (sample SAMN16246546, study PRJNA631951) | gut metagenome | biome: gut microbiome; feature: rumen; material: RS-attached | host: Bos | place: Iran: Karaj | collected 2018-10 | reverse complement strand
GACGACGGCCTTCATGATGGCGTCGTCGGCCTGGTAGAGCTTGTCGTAGGGGAGCTGGTAACCCTCCAGGCGCATCTTCTCGTAGACGGCATTGGGCAGGTTGTAGAGCGTCCACATGCCTTCGTCGGCACGGGCCGTGGTAATGGCCAATGTGGCCAAGAGTGATAATAGAAGCTTTTTCATTGTTTATTTTTTACTGAATATCTTTCCGACGACGGGCAGGCTGCTGAGCGGCAGGTCGCGCTTGACGATCACGGCAAGGAAGGCGACAATGAGCACGGTGTTGACGGCGAGTGCTCCCCATTCAGGGAGGCGGCTGCCTGTGAAGTACATGACGCAGAAGGCACAGGCCGCGGCCAGCACGTAGACCGCGATGTCCTTCATGGGATAGGGAATGGGATTCTTCTGCTGACCGACGATGTAGCTCAGCACCATCGCCGTGCCGTAGCCAGCAACACCGCCCCAGGCACAGGCCCAGTAGCCGTACTCCGGGATGAACAGGATGTTGACCAGGAAGAGCACGGCGCAGCCTGCCAGCGAGAACCATGCGCCGTAGATGGTCTTGTCGATGAGCTTGTACCAGAACGACAGGTTGAAGTAGACACCCATCATAATCTCGGCCACCATGACGATGGGCACCACGCCGAGACCCTCGCGATAGTCCTCGCCTATGATATACTGCAGCAGGGGCATCCAGCCGACGACGCAGAGGAAGGCCAGCAGCGTGAAGATGAGGAAGTACTTCATGGCCGAGGCGTAGTACTCGGTCTTGTCGGCATCCTTGTTCTTGGCAAAGACGATGGGCTCGTAGGCAAAGCGGAAGGCCTGGGTAATCATGGCCATAATCATAGCTATCTTCACGCAGCCGCCATAGACGCCCAACTGCACATTGGCCTCAGCCTCGTCGGGATAGACCAGCGGGAACAGAATCTTGTCGGCCACCTGGTTGAGGATGCCGGCAATGCCGAGGATGAGGATGGGCCACGAATAGCTGAGCATCTGCCGCAGCAACTGGCCGTCGAAGTGCCAGCGGATGCGGAAGAGGTCGGGGATGAAGAACAGCGTGATAAAGGCGGTACACAGCAGGTTGATGAAGAAGACGTAGAACACGGAGGTCTTGCCCAACCAGACGAAGTAGAGCAGGTTAAGCCCGATGTTCAGCAGGATAAAGAGCAGCTTCAGCGAGGCAAAGCGGACGGCCCGCTTCTGGAAGCGCAGGTAGCAGAACGGTATGGCCTGCAGGGCATCGAGGGCCACCACGACGGCCATCATCGTCAGGTATTCGGGATGCCCGGCATAACCGAGGGCACTGCTGATAGGCGTGATGAAGCCGAAGACGAGCAGCAGGAACAGGACCGTCAGTGAGCCGACAGTGGCGAAGGCGGTCGTGAAGACGGTGTCGGGCTTGGCCTTCTCGTCGTTGGCAAAGCGGAACAGCGTGGTCTCCATGCCGAACGTCAGCAGCACGAGGATGAGCGCCGTGTAGGCATAGACGTTGGTGCTGATGCCGTAGTCGCCCGACTCCTTGGGCATGTAGTGGGTATAGAGCGGCACGAGCAGGTAGTTGAGGAACCTGCCGACGATGCTCGAGAGACCGTAGATGGCCGTGTCCTTGGCGAGGGATTTCAGATTTGCCATAGTTTATCCGAAGAACATATAACAGATGGCGATGGCGGCGATGATGCCGGCCAGGTCGGCCAACAGACCGCAGGCCACGGCGTGGCGCGTATAGCGGATGCTCACCGAACCGAAGTAGACAGCGAGGATGTAGAACGTCGTGTCGGTGGAGCCTTGGAAGATGCACGACAGACGGCCCACGAAGGAGTCGGCGCCAAAGGTGGTCATGGCGTCGACCATCATGCCACGGGCACCGCTGCCCGAGAGGGGCTTCATCAGGGCCGTGGGCAGAGCAGCAACGAAGTCGCTGTTGCAGCCGGTGGCCTCAACGCCCCATTTTATGCCGTCGATGAGCATGTCCATAGCACCGGAGGCACGGAACACGCCGATGGCTACGAGAATGGCCACCAGATAGGGGATGATGCGCACGGCCGTGGTGAAACCGTCCTTGGCGCCCTCGATGAAGGCGTCGTAGACGTTTACCTTCTTGCGCACGCCGGCCAGGATGAAGCCGATGATGATGGTCATCAGCAGGATGTTGGCAATGGAGGTGCTCACCTTGTTCATCAGTTCGCCGTCCATCTGCGAGAAGCCCCAGATGATGCCTGCTATCACGGCACAGGCACCGCCCAGCGTGAGCAGGAGCGTGCGGTTCAGCAGGTTGATGCGCTGGTAGAGCGAGGTGACGATGATGCCCGCCAATGTAGAGAAGAACGTGGCCAGGAGTATCGGTATGAAGATGTCGGTAGGCTGAGCGGCACCTAACTGGGCACGGTAGACCATGATAGAGATGGGGATGAGCGTCAGGCCCGAGGTGTTCAGCACGAGGAACATGATCATCGGGTTCGAGGCGGTGTCCTTCTTCGTGTTCAACTCCTGCATCTGCTCCATGGCCTTCAGACCCAAGGGCGTGGCAGCGTTGTCGAGGCCGAGCATGTTGGCCGCAACGTTCATAAAGATGCTGCCCGTCACGGGATGCCCTTTGGGTATCTCGGGAAACAGCTTGGTGAAAACAGGACTCAGCAAGCGTGCCAGCACGTTGACCACGCCACCCCGCTCGCCAATCTTCATGATGCCCAGCCAGAGGGCCAACACGCCCGTCAGACCGAGCGAAATCTCAAACGCTGTCTTCGACGACGAGAACGTGGAGTCCATCATGGCCGGGAACACGTCGAAGTCGCCAAAGAACACTAACTTCACCAATGCGATGACAAACGCAATGACGAAAAAAGCTATCCAAATGTAATTCAGTACCATACGAGCTGCAAAGGTACGGCAAAAAAGCGAAACGACAAAATATTAGCCCGTTTTTCTTTTTCAATACTCCACGTAGGGCTCCAGGCGCTCGATGGCCTCGGGCGTGAAGTCGGGCAGCAACTTGAGCTGTTGCAGACTTTCAATATGGCCGTGCAGGCGGCGGTAGTCAACGATGGCGCGGGCCCGGTAGAAGCCGATGTATGGGTGGCGCTTCAGCTCGTTGAGGCTGAGGCGGTTGAGGTTCATCTTGCGGAACTCCGTGCCGTCGGGAATAATGAAGAAGCTGACGGCGGTCTCGGGGAAGTCCTCAATCTCCAAGAGCTGCTGGACACGGTAGTAGCCGCCAAGGCGCTCACGATAGTCCACAATCTTGCGGGCGAAGAAGGAGCCGATGCCGGGCACCTTGCGCAACTGGGCGGTGTCGGCGCGGTTCAGCACGATGCGCTCGTCAGGTTGCAACTTGACCGGGTACTTCACGGTGTCTCTCTCCTCGATGGGTTCGTACTTGTAGAAATAGTTCTCGGCGGGCAGGTTCTCCTCACTGATGCGGATATACGGCTCCAGGCGCCGATACTCTTTCAGCGTCAGCCCGTAGAGGCGGGCAAAGTCGCGCGGCTTGCGGTAGACGCCCCCGGCGGCTCTGTACTTGTAGATGTTGACCACTTGCCAGGGTTGCAGGCCAAGCCGGAGTAATTCGGTAGAGTCAGCGGTATTGGGATCAAAGGGGAACAGCTCCGGCTGTCGGGGCTGGCCCTGATTGTAGGTGTAGGTCTTCTTCGGGTATTTGGTCTTGCTGCCCTTGGGAGCCTTCACTTCTTCCATGGCAGGAGTCTCATCCTCGCGGCTGTCGGTGAAATAGATGACGGCTAAAGCTGCCACGATGACACACAGCAGAAGCGTGATGACGTGGCGGTCGGACTTCTGCAGATAAAAGAACTTCATATCACGCCAAACTGGTGGAGGAAGATGAGCAGGATGCAGAGCGGCACGACGAAGCGTACGCAGAAGCGCCAGACGCTGAACAGGCGAAGACTGACGGTGCCCTGGTTGGTAAACTCATCATGGAGCAAACGGCGGGGTACGAACCAGCCGAGCATAAGGCTTGTCAGCAGGGCACCGGCAGGCAGCATGACCTGAGCTGTCAGCAAGTCGCAGAAATCCATCAGCGACAGGCCGAAGAGTCGGATGGCGTCAACGGCACCGACGCTGAGCGAACAGAAGATGGCAAGAACCGAGCAGACGACGGTCAGAATCCAGGCGGCCTTCGGGCGCGACAAGTGCAACTCTTCGTGGAAGAAGGCGGTGCCTATCTCGTGCATAGAGATGGTCGAAGTGAGGGCGGCAAACACCAAGAGGGCGTAGAACAGGATGCCGATGACATAGCCCACGACGGGCACGGCCGAGAAAGCCTGCTGGAATACGTTTGGCAAGGTGATGAAGATGAGCGACGGGCCCGAGTCGGGGTTGACACCCACGGAGAAGGCCGCCGGGAATATCATCAGTCCGGCGAGGATGGCTATCACGGTGTCGAGCAGGGCTATCTGTGTGGCCGACCGCAGCAGGTTGGTCTTGCGCGAGAAATAGCTGGCGTAGGTACAGAGGCAGGCCGTGCCGAGCGACAGCGAGAAGAAGGTCTGGCCGAGCGCCTCCAAGAGCACACTGTGGGTAACCTTCGAGAAGTCGGGCAACAGCAGGAAGCGCACACCGTCCATGGCTCCCGGCAACAGGCACGAGGCGACGACGATAACGACCAGCAGGATGAGCAGCAGCGGCATCAGGATTTTCGACGCACGCTCGATGCCCCGCTGCACGCCTCGGACAATGACAAGATGGGTGAGCAGCACAAAGCCGACGCCCCAGAGGCAGGGCTTCACGGGGTCGGTAGAGAACGTCTGGAAATAGTTCTGGACATAGGCGGCATCGCCGCTGAGCTGACCGGCTATAGAGGCAAAGAGGTACTGCAGGCACCAGCCCGCCACCACGGCGTAGAAGCCAAGAATGATGGTCGAGGTCAGAATACCGAGAATGCCCACCAGTCGCCACGGGCGACCACCCATCTTGCCATAGGCACGGTAGGCATTCGACTGCGCATGGCGCCCGACGATGAACTCGCTGACCATGCCGGGAATGCCCAACAGCAGGATGCAGCCGAAGTAGAGGACGATAAACGCCGCACCGCCATTCTCGCCAGCCATATAGGGAAAGCGCCACACGTTGCCCAGACCGACCGCCGAGCCTGCCGTAGCCAGGATAATGCCTATCTTTGTGCCGAAGTTTCCGCGTTCCATCTTATATCAGTCCGAATTGGTGGAGGAAAATAAACAAGATGCAAATGGGGCATACGTACTTCACGAGGAAGATGTAGAAGTGGAAGAAGCGCCCACGCAGCGTGCCCCAGTTGGTGAACTCGTCGTGTACCACCTTATGGGGTACGAACCAGCCGATAAAGATACACGTCAGGAAGCCCACGACGGGCAGGAATATCTGGCCGGTGACAAAGTCGAACCAGTCGAACAACGAGCGGCCGAAGAACTCCAGCGAGTGGCCGACGGCTCCGAGCGACAGCGAGCAGAACACACCGATGATGCAGGTCGTGACGGTGACTAAGAGTGCCGCCTTCTTGCGCGTAATAACCAGCTCCTCGTGGAAGAAGGCCGTGCTGACCTCATGGAGCGAGATCAGCGACGTCAGGGCTGCGAGCGACAGAAGCAGGAAGAACAGCAGCGAAATGACATAGCCCACGAGCGGCATGGCCGAGAAGGCCTGCTGGAAGACGTTGGGCAGCGTGATGAAGATGAGCGACGGCCCTGAGTCGGGATTGACGCCCACGGAGAAGGCTGCGGGGAAGATCATCAGTCCGGCGAGGATGGCCACGATGGAGTCGATAACGCCTATCTGTACGGCCGACTTCGTCAGGTTGGTCTGCTTCGAGAAGTAGCTGGCGTAGGTGCAGATGCAGCCCATGGCGATGGAGAGCGAGTAGAACGCCTGTCCGAGGGCGGCGAGGAATACATTGCTGTTGATGGCCGTAAGGTCGGGCTTGAACAGGAACTCAATGCCCTTGTCGGCTCCGGGCAGCATGCATGAGGCACCGACAATGATGAGCAGCAGCAGGAACAGCGTGGGCATCAGCAGCTTCGAGGCCCGCTCAATGCCGTCGCGCACGCCATGCTCTATAATAAGATAGGTGATGCCGAGGATGATGACCGTCCAGAAGATGGGCTTCACCGGGTCGCCCGAGAACTCGGCGAAGTAGGTCTTGAAGTATTCGGGGTCGCCTTGCATCTGACCGATAAACGATGCCCAGATGTACTCCAAGCACCAGCCCGCCACCACGGCATAGTAGCCCGTGATGAGGAAGCCCGTCAGTACGCCCATATAGCCGATAATCGACCACGGCATGCCGCCCGACAGCTTGTGGAAGGCCCGCGCCGTATTGGCCTGGCCGTGACGACCGATGATAAACTCGCTGATCATACAGGGAATACCCAGCAGCAACACACAGACCACGTAAATCAAGATGAATACGGCGCCGCCGTTCTCACCCGTCATATAGGGGAAACGCCATACGTTGCCCAGACCGACGGCTGAGCCTGCCGTGGCTAAGATGACCCCAAGTTTGCTGCTGAAGTTTGCTCTTTCTAACTTTGCCATTTCAACATTCTTCGCTTTTCGCTTGCAAAAATATAAAAATATTCTTACTTTTGCACCCAAAACGACGGCAAAAGTTCACAGAATGATAAAAATTGTCAGAAAATACGCCCGGAAGTACCCCTTTTCGACACTTTGCATCGCCCTGATATGGGTATTGTCGCTCACGCCCTTCTTCCCCGAGACGCCACTGGACAATGTCGCCTTTGCCGACAAGTGGACACACTTCGTCATGTACGGCGGCACGTGCGCGGTCATCTGGTGGGAGTACTGGCGACAGCACCTCCGCCCCGATTATGAGAAGCTGTTCCTCTGGGCGTGGCTCATGCCCATCGTGATGAGCGGTGTCCTGGAGCTGTTACAACAATACTGTACCGGCGGCCACCGCAGTGGCGACTGGTTCGACCTCGCAGCCAACGCCGTGGGCGTAAGCATCGGTGCCGTTATCGGTATTCTTCTGTTAAAGTGCTGCCCCAAAGGCTGAAGGGGAACTTCCGCAGATGGCCGTTGTAGAAGCGGCTGTCGCCCGTCACCTCTTTACCGATGAAATCGGGCTTTTCGAACGATTCGTCAGGCGACGACAGTTCCACCTCCGCCATCACCAGTCCCTCGTTTTCGCCGTAGAACTCGTCGACCTCGAAGGTGTGGTCCCCGCTCTTCACGAGATAGCGCGTCTTGTCGATGATGCCCGGCTTGCAGAGTGCGAACAGGTGTTCGGCCTCATCGGTCGTTATCTCCTTTTCGAACTCGTAGCGGCTCAGTCCGCCATCCACCGACGGGCCCTTGATGGTCAGGTAGCCGCGGCCGCCACGGAGCCTCACCCTGACAGTGCGCCCGTGGCCACTGCAGATATAGCCCTGCTTGATGCGGTCGGAAGCGTAGGCGCGCTGCTTGTAGTCCGAGCCGCGCACCAGAAACTTCCGTTCAATCTCCATGCCGCTCATTACGACACGAGCCAGATGGAATAGGCAGCGTAGATGATGGCGACCACAATGAGCACGCCGATAATCCACTTGATGACTTTCTCACCCTTCTCCTGCTGTTTCTTCTCGTAGGCCACCCGCTTCGGGTTTGCCTGCTTTGCTACATTCTTTGCCATAATGATAATTTTCTATTTAACGATTTTCGATTTACGTTTTATTCATCCTTCCGTGTTCTCGCTGGCAAACTCCATCAAGTAGGCCTTGATGAAGCCGTCGAGCTTGCCGTTCATGACGCTCTCCACGTCGCGGGTCTCGAAGTTGGTGCGGTGGTCTTTTACGCGCTTGTCGTCGAAGACGTAGGAGCGAATCTGGCTGCCCCACTCTATCTTCTTCTTGCCCGCCTCAATCTTGGCCTGCGCCTCCATGCGCTTCTTCATGGCGCGGTCGTAGAGCTGTGAGCGCAGCAGCGTCAGGGCGCGCTCCTTGTTCTTCGGCTGGTCGCGGGTCTCGGTGTTCTCGATGAGGATTTCCTCCTCCTCGCCCGTATCGGGGTCAGTATACCAGTAGCGCAGACGGACGCCCGACTCCACCTTGTTCACATTCTGACCACCGGCGCCTGACGAGCGGAAAGTGTCCCAGCTGAGTTTGGCGGGGTCGACGTAGACCTCGATGGTGTCGTCGACCAGCGGCGTGACAAACACCGAGGCGAACGACGTCATGCGCTTGCCCTGGGCATTGAACGGCGAGACGCGCACCAAACGGTGGACGCCGTTCTCCGACTTCAGGTAGCCGTAGGCATACTCGCCACCCTCTATCTGCATGGTCACACTCTTGATGCCGGCATCTTCAGCCTCCAGCAGGTTGGCGATGGTCACCTTATAGCCGTGGGCCTCTGCCCAGCGCATATACATACGCATCAGCATCTGCGCCCAGTCCTGGGCCTCGGTGCCGCCGGCACCGCTGTTGATCTTCAGCACGGCGTCCATCGGGTCCTCCTCCTGGCGCAGCATGTTCATCAGCTCCAGGTCCTCAATGGCCTTGATGGCCTTCTGGTAGGCCTCGTCAACCTCCTGCTCCGTCACCATCTCCTCCTTGTAGAAGTCGAAGGCCAGCTGCAGTTCGTCGGCCATTGTGCGCACCTCGTCGTAGCCGTCAATCCATTTCTTGATGCCCTTCACCTTCTTCATCTGGGCCTCGGCCCGCTTCGGGTCGTCCCAGAAGTCGGGGGCCTGGGTGCGCAGGTCTTCCTCCTCCCATTCTATCTGCTTCTCGTCTATGCGGAGGTAGTGCTTCAGCTTGTCAGCCCTGTCAAGCACGTCTTTCAGTTGGTCTTGCGTAATCATGGGTGCAAAGGTACGACTTTTAATTGAATTGTGCAAACAATTCCGAAAACTTCAGAACTTGACAGTCAAAGCCTTGCCCTCGTAGCTGACGGTCTTAGTCGTACCGTCGGGCAGGACGATGGTAAACTGACGATTCTGCAGCATTCCGGGATAGCTGAAGTCGCGCTCGCCGATGGTCAGTGTGCGGCTGCGGTCGTTCCAGCTAAAGAGAATTGTCGTAAAGGCGCCCTTCTCATAGTTGTAGTTGTCGCCCTCGTCCTCGTAGAGCGTGAACTGGGCGTCGGCACCGGGATAGACGCGCATCTCAAGGTTGTCCCACGGCTTCTCGCCGACGTACTGCATCTCGGGGCCGAGGGGCAGGATGCTGCCGGCACGGACGAACATCGGCACGCGGTCGAACGTGGTCTGTAGCGTCACGGTCTTTCCGCCGCTATAGCGCTGGCCTGTCCAGAAGTCATACCACGCAGTGCCCTTCGGCAGGTATTTCGTGGCGGTCTTAGGCTCGTTCCAGTCGACGTTAAGGTTATCGTCAGCGTTAGCGTTATTCTGGCGGTCCCAGCCGGTCATGGCATTGGTACGGATGATTCGCTCTGCAGTGTACTGCGCGTTGACGATGGGACAGGCGAGGATGCTATGGCCGAAGAGGAACTCGTCGGTCATGTTCCACACCTTCTTGTCCTGGGTGAAGTCGGCGAACAGCGGGCGCATGTAGCTGCCGTTGTTCGAGGTCACCTGCCAAGCCAGACTATATAAATAAGGTATAAGGCGGTAGCGCAGGCGAATCTGCTTCTCGATGGCGTCGTAGACGGGTTCGCCCTTCTGGCCGAACTGCCAGATCTCACGCGGCGCGTCGGCACCGTGGCTGCGGAACACGGGGCAGAACAGTCCGTACTGCATCCAGCGCACGTAGAGCTCCTGGAACTGCGGGTTCTTCGGAGCCGAGCCGGCGCGGTTGTTGTACGAACCGCAGAAGAAGCCGCCGATGTCGGTGTTGAAGTTGGGGTTGCCCGTCAGCGTGAAGCTCAGTCCGGCAGGCACCTGCTTGCGCAGCATGTCCCACGACGAGTTGACGTCGCCGCTCCACATGTTGGAGCCGTAGTGCTGCTGACCGGCAAACGACGAGCGCGTCATGATGAATACACGCTTGGAAGCCCCCCCTACTGCCCCCGAGGGGGCTTCTTTTCTTTGGGCCTGATAAATGCCGCGTACGGTCTCCAAGGGGAAGGCGTTGCGCAGCGAGCGCCACGTGCCGCCCGTGACGGGGTGTGCGTAGTCGCTCTCCTTCGGGTTGAAGAAGTCGGGGTCGGTAGAGTCCATCCACCAGGCGTCGGTGCCATAGTCGTAGAGCGTCTTCAGGTATTTCCAGTAGATGTCGCGGGCCACGGGGCTGAAGGCATCGTAGACCTTCACGCCCGAGGGGTACTTCATATCGGGGGGCCATACGTGGGATATGCCGCTCTGCGGCCACGTCTCGATGGGCAGCAGCAGACCTTTCTCGTTGAGTTCGCGGAACTGCTGCGTCTGCGGGCCGAAACTGGCCCAGATGCTGATCATGAAGTGGGCGTGCTTCTTGTGGACGTTGTCAATCATCAGCTTGCCGTTGGAGAAGTCCTCGGAGAGGAAGTCCATGGCGTTCCACAGGTAGTTCGATCCCCAGTACTGCCAGTCCTGGATGATGCCGTCGAGGGGCACGTTCAGGGCACGGTACTGGTCGACTATCGATTCCGTCTCGCGGGCCGTCTTGTAGCGCTCCTTCGACTGCCAGTAGCCGTAGGTCCACAGCGGGAACATCGGCACGTCGCCGCTGAGGTAGCGCATCTGGGCGATGACGCCGTCGGCCGAGCCGCCGTACATGAAGTAATAGTCAACGCCCTCGCCGGCCTCTGCGTCGAAGGTCATGCCCTGGGGCGTGTCCTCAAACAGCGTCGGCGAGTAGTTCTCCCAGTAGAGGCCCCAGCCCTTGATGCTCTGCAGCACGTTCTGGAAGTCCTCGAGGTTCGACTGCTCCATGCGCTTCTTCTCGCCCCGGCGGTTCATCCTGCCATTCTGGATGGTGCCCAGTCCGTAGATGGCCTCATCCTTGTCGAGCGTGAAGGTCTGGCGGGCCTCAGCCACGTCGCAGTCCTTCTCGCGCAGCAGCACCTTGCCCTTGGCGGTCAGGAACGTCAGGCGTCCCTGCGAGTCCTGCTTCACGGTGAGCTTGCCGCTCTCCCAGACTCCCTTGCCTTTCCGCCACCCGGCATCGTTGGGCTTGGCAGTCACCACGAGCGTCTTCGTGGGCGTTCCCTTCACTACGTGGACAATTGTCGGCGAAAAGAACTCCACCGTCACGTCAGTTTTTCCCTGAGCAAATGCTCCGTTCACGGCAGCGGCTGCCATCAGGCACAGCACGGCTGCAAATGTTCGTTTAGTCTTCATATCGCTATTTGTTCTCCTGTCTCTTATTCCTCGTACATCTTGTCAATCTCTCGCTTGTAGTTCTCGTTCAGCACGCGGCGCTTGATTTTCAGCGTGTTGGTCAGCTCGCCGCGCTCCATCGAGAAGGCGTGGGGCAGCAGCGTGAAGCACTTGATCTGCTCGTAGTGGGCCAGCTGCTGCTGCAGCGTGTCGATGCGCTCCTTCATCATTGCGTAGATCTGCGGGTTCTGGCAGAGGTCCTCGCGGCTCTCGAACTTGATGCCGTGTTCGCGGGCGTACTCCTCAAGCAGCGGATAGACTGGTATGATGAGTGCTGAGACGAACTTCCGCTGGTCGGCGATGATGGCTATCTGGTCGACGTACTTGTCGACCAGTATCTTCGACTCAATCATCTGCGGGGCGATGTATTTGCCGTTCGACGTCTTGTAGAGGTCCTTGATGCGCTCCTTGAGGAACAGTTCTCCGCCCTCCAGGTAGCCCGAGTCGCCTGTGCGGAAGTAGCCGTCGTCGGTAAATGCCTGACGGGTCAGGTCGTCGCGGTTGTAGTAGCCACGAGTGATGGTGGGGCCTTTCAGCAGCACCTCGCCCTCGTCGCTGATGCGGATGCTGATGCCCTCGATGGGTATGCCCACCGAGCCTACCGTCCAGGGATCGCCCAGATGGTTGCACGAGACGGTGGCCAGACTCTCGGTCAGTCCGTAGCCCACCACCATATTGATACCAATGGAATGGACGAACTCCTCGACCTTCGGGTTCACCGTGGCACCCGCCGTGGGGAAGAAGTGGGCATTCTCCAAGCCCAGCTCCTTGCGGACGAGTGAAAAAATGGTCTTGTTCAGCATCTCGTACTCTAAGTGCAGGGCCATGGGCGGCTTCTTGCCTTTCGACAGGTAGTCGATGTTGTGCTTACGGCCCACGGCGATGGCATGCTCGAACAGCCGGCGCTGCACGCCGCCGCTCGACTCAATCTTCTCCATCACGCCCATGTAGACCTTCTCCCAGAAGCGGGGCACACTGGACATGCACGTCGGGTGGGTCTCCTTCATCGTCTGCTGCACCTGCTGCGGGTAGGTATTGATGATGAGCCGGGCGCCCTCGGTGAGGCACAGTATCTTCCAGCCCTTCTCAAAGATATGTGTGAAGGGCAGGAAGTTCAGCACGCGGTCGTCCTCGCCCACGGGCACGCACTTGTTGTTGGCCTCCATGGCGGCGTGGTACTGGCCGCAGGTCAGGATGACGCCCTTCGAGTCGCCCGTCGTACCACTGGTGTAGAGCACGTTGGCAATGTCGTCCATCGAGGCCTGCGCCTGCAGGGCCTCCACCTCCGACTGCCGGGGCAGGTCCTCGGCCTGCTGCAGCAGGTCGTCGAAGTACATGGCCATCGTGTCCTCCTCGCTCAGGCGGACGCCGCGGTCGAAGACGATGATGCGCTCCAGCGTGTGGCAGGTGGCCTGCACGCGGCGCGCCTTGTCATACTGCTCCTGCTCGCCGACGAAGAGGATGCGTATCTTCGCGTCGGTCAGCATAAACTGTATCTGCTGTTCCGACGAGGTGGCGTAGAACGGGATGGTGACGGCGCGGATGCCCCAGGCGCCGAAGTCGCAGAAGAGGTACTGAGCCGAGTTTTGCGAGAACACGCCCACGTTCTCCTGCACCTTCACGCCGAGGTTCAGCAGTGCGTTCGACACCTGCTTCACCTTCGTCGAGAACTCATTCCACGAATACGATTTCCACTCCGTTCCGCCGAAGTCCTTATAAATCAGCACTTCGCGGTCGCCGTACTGCTTGGCCTGCTCGTGAATGAGTACGGCCAAATGGCTGTTATTCTGCATAGCTACACAATTTTTCTGCAAAAGTAACAAAAAAAGCCGAAAGCGCAAAACATTTACAAAAATAATTGCTACCTTTGCACAATCAAGCAAAAAAGCGTATGGAACAATATGTACAGGATGCAGTGGGACTGCTGCGGCGATTGATAGCGACACCGTCGGTGAGCCGCGACGAAACGGCGGCGGCCGACGTGATGGAAGAACACCTGCGGATGTGGGGACTCCCAAACGGTCGTGAGGGGAACAATCTGTGGGTGGGCTGTCCCGACTGGGACAGCAACCGCAAGACGGTGATGCTCAATGCCCACATCGACACGGTGAAGCCCGTCTCGACGTGGACACGCGACCCTTTTGAGCCTACCCTTGAGGGCGACACGCTCTACGGCCTCGGCTCCAACGACTGCGGCGGCGGACTGGTGGCGACACTCCAGGCCTATCGCATCCTGCTGCGCCATCCGCGCAGCTATAACCTGCTGTGGGTGTGCTCAGCCGAGGAGGAGGTGTCGGGCCGCGACGGCTTCAGCCGCGTGCTGCCGCTGCTGCCGCCGGTCGACGTGGCCATCGTCGGCGAGCCGACGGGGCTACAGCCCGCCACCGCCGAGAAGGGCCTGATGGTCATCGACGGCTATGCCCACGGCAAGTCGGGACACGCCGCCCGCAACGAGGGAGTGAACGCCATCTACGAAGCCTTGGACGACCTCATGTGGCTGCGCGACTACCGCTTCCGCAAGGAGAGTCCGCTGCTGGGGCCGACGAAGATGACGGTGACCGTCGTCGAGAGCGGTACGCAGCACAACGTCGTGCCCGACCTGCTGCACTTCGTCATCGACGTGCGCACCAACGAATATTACCAGAACGAGTATGTCTTTGAGTTCCTGCGCAAGCACATGAAGAAGTGCGAGTTGCAGGCCCGCTCGTTCCGTCTGCACTCGTCGGGCATCCCGCTCGACCACCCGCTGGTAAAGCGGCTCGTGGCGATGGGGTGCACGCCCTTCGGCTCGCCCACGCTCAGCGACCAGGCGCTGATGCCCTTCCCCTCGCTGAAGCTCGGCCCCGGCGAATCGTCGCGTAGCCACTCGGCCGACGAATTCATCCGTATCTCGGAAATCCGGCAGGCCATAGAGCTGTACGTCAGGCTGCTTTCCGGCTATTGAGCCAATTTTATGGGGAATGTGAGACGTTTTTAATAGCGCAAGTGCTTTATTCATCGTACCTTTGCAGCCAGTAATCAAATAACTGTTGCAAAAAGAATGAAGAAAGCACTCGTTGTCCTGCTGCTGGCCCTGACAGCCACCATGCAAGGACTGAAGGCGCAAGAGCGCCGCCCCATCGACTCGCAGCATCCGCTGTGGTTTATCCATTGCGACGTGTGGTACAAGGCCGACCCGCAGAAAATCATCGACCTCATTCCCGAGGACGTGCGGCCCTACATCTGTCTGAACCTGAGCCTGTCGTGCCAGTACGACAAGGAGAAGAACCAGTACAAGATGCCGCACTACGCCTTCCAGACCTACAAGTCGTGGGGCACCGTCTGCCAGCAGAACGGCATCTGGTTCTCATGCCAGCCCGCCTCGGGCGGCCATACCCATATCCAGGACGACGACCTGGTGACGTTCGAGTACTTCTTCAAGCAGTTCCCCAACTTCCTCGGCTGGAACTACGCCGAGCAGTTCTGGGGCTTCGACGAGGGCGGCGACCTGTCGTCGTCGAAGCAGGTCACGCGCTGGGCGCTCTTTGCCAAGCTCGTGGAGATGTCGCACCAATACGGCGGCTTCCTCACCGTATCGTTCTGCGGCAACATCTGGAGCCACCCGCTGAACCCCATCGGCGAGATGAAGCGCACGCCGGCCCTGCTCGAAGCCTGCCGGAAATATCCCGAGGCCATCCTCTGGCTCTATAAGTACACCACGTCGTCGTGCTTCTACAATAATGAGTCGGTGACGTTCGGCCCGTTCATCAGCGGACTGGCCAAGAACTACGGCGTGCGCTACGACAACTGCGGCTGGAACGGCGCGCTCAGCTCCATTCTCGGCGAGAACAATGGCAAGAAGTACCCCGCCGCCGCCGGCATCGGCACGGTGATGGAGCAGACGTGCGTCAACGGCGGTGCCGTCTGGGACGGCCCTGAGCTGACGTGGAACCAGGAGTGCTTCCACGAGGTCGGACTGACTGAGGTCGGCGGCTACAAGCGCCGCAACTGGCAGCGCTTCCCCAACTTCAACGGCGCCTGGCTCGACATGTTCCGCCAGATAATCAACGGTACGATGTACATACCCACCCGCGAGGAGGTGGTCGAAAAGACCAAGGTGGTCATCATCAACGACGTCAACAACGGCAACGACGAGGATAAGTACGCCACGTGGGGCGACCTCTACGACGGCCTGTACAAGCAGACCGACCCATTCAACCGGGGCAACGGCCAATGGATGAACAACTACTGCTACTTCAAGTCGACGGGCCGCTACGGGGCCATCCCGATGGTCACCGGCCTCTATGACGATGCGGCCAAGCAGATTCCCGTGCAGGTGAAGAAGTCACAGCGCTGGAACTCCCAGTCAGCAAAGGTCAACGACTTCAACAACCAGTATCCAGTGGTGTCATCCGGCGACCTCTACGTCAACCGTTTCCGTAACCAGTTGGTCACCTATACCCCTTATACCTATCTTAACAAGAAGACTCGTGCCTCAGCCTCCATCCCCCTCGAGTACAATACCTGCGAGACCTTGGAACTGAATTACGACAAACTGTCGTCAGGGCTCGTCCGCGAGTACGACGACCACATCGACTTCTACCTGAACAACTACCGCAGCGACTCCACCGACCTGCGCACCGACATCATCACCATCAAGGGCGCCACGACAAAGCCCACCTACACCCTCAACTGCCACCCGATTGGCAGTGAATTTGGCAGCAATGCCGACGTACACGCCCTCGCCAGCCACATTACCGGCCAGACGCCCGAAAGGTTCAACGTCAATGCTGCCGATGTCAACAACGACAGCCGGGTGGACATCACCGACGTGACAGCCATCATCGACATCTTCAAGAAGGCGCAGAAGAATGCCAGCGCCACCGACTCTTACGACAACGGCACATATACCCTCACCGTCAGGCACAACAGCGCCGTTACCGTCACCATCAACTGCGCCGGCGCCGCCTCCCATCCCTCTGTCGACTATGCTGCAACAGTGTTGCAGCCCACTCCCCTACCCCTGCCCAAAGCCCCCGCCCTCTACCGCGGCCCCATCATCATCGAGGCCGAGGACATGGACTACAAGAACATCCAATCCTGCTGCACCGACCCCTTTGCCTGGTACCCCAGCGTCACCGGCCATGCCGGCAACGGTTTCGTTGACATGGGCACCAACACCTCTGGCAGCCTGCGCCACTACCTGCGCCTGAAGGAAGGCCAGACTGGCGACTACCAAATTCAGGTGCGCTACACCGGCACATCAGCCGACGGCAGCCTCTCCGTCAACGTGAACGGCAGTCAGCAGACCGTTGCCTGTCCGCGCACAGCCCAGAATGAGTGGCGCTTAGCCACCGTCAGCGCCACCCTCAATGAGGGCCAGAACACGCTCGTCATCACAAACAGCGGCGGCAAGTCACTCTACATCGACCAGGTCGTCTACCAGCCCGCTGACGCAGAGCCTTTAAAGTACAGCATCAGCGTGCGCTCAGCCGAGAACGGCACCGTCACCGCCAACCGCAATGAGGCCGCCGAGGGCGAGACCGTCAAACTGACCGTCAGTGCCGCCGAGGGATACCGCCTGAAGGAGCTGCGCTTGGTAAACTCCGTCTTCTTTACGCTCGGAAAGACCATCCCCATCAATGGCGAAGGGGAGGTTACCTTTAATATGATTGCCGACAACGTCGTTCTCCAGCCCGTTTTCACCTCCAGCACGCCCCTCGTTTCCGACGCCTTGGGCAACTACCGCCTTGATTTTAAAAACACGTTGTCTGGAAATCTGCCCGAAGGCTGGCGCTGTGTGCAGGAGAACAGTGAGATGCACGAATACGGCAACAGCAACAGCAACAGCTATAGCCAGGGGGCACGCACGTTCGACGGCTTCACCGGCTATCAGGGCAAGGCACTCTACTGGCGCAACGACCGCGCCGAGTACGGACGGCAGGAGCAGTACCCGCTGACGCTGAGCGAGGGCAACTACGAGCTGACCTTCGCGATGGCAGCGTGGAAGGGGGAGCCAAAATACAAGGTGTCGATTCTTGATGCCGACACAGGAAACTCAGTGGCTGCGTCGGAGGAGTTTACCGCCGCCCCTAATGCCAATGGCAGCACGTCAGCCAACCTGAGCAGCGCCGTAAGCCACACCCTGACGTTCAACATCAATAAGGCCGGCAAGTATGTCATCAGCTTCACCGACGCCACAAATGGAGGCGGCTTGCACGAGTTCCTGCTGCTGGAGTGCCGCTTGAAGACTATCAGCGCCGACAGCGACTTAACGGCCGCCAACTATCACGTCTGGGATGGCTGCACAGCCTGGCCGACGGTGACCAACGCACAAGGCAATGGTGCCTATGACCTCAACAAGGAACTTCAGGCTGGCAACCTCGTCTATGGCGACGGTAACGTCTATTACACCCACTACGCCAACCTGACGGGCTATGACCGTCTGGTCATCTACGGCACGCCGGGCGTGCAACTACGCGTCCTGCTGAATCGTCTGGAAGTGGGCAACGGCGGCGGCGACCAGAACGGCGGCGCCCTGACGGAACTGACCACCACCATCGGCAACGACGGCAAGGCCGAGGTCGATCTCACCAGCTATGAGTTCGTCCACCTGAACGCCATCAAATTAGGATGGGGCAGCCCGTCAGGCAAAATCACGCGCCTACAGCTGCTGAAGGGTGAATAAACAGCTGATGTCAACGGCAATCAGAAAAAGCGGGCGAATTGTTTGGCAGTTCGCCCGCTTTTTCGTATCTTTGCGGCATCATTAACAAAACCATAAAGCTATGAGTAAGAAAACATTGTTTATAAGAGGACTGTTGCTGCTGCTTATGGCAACGATGTCCACATGGGCCAAGGCCCAGTCTATCGACGTGCCGTATCTCTGCATCGAGAAAACGAATGGCAAAGTGACTGAAATACCCATCACGGAAACAAAGCCCGATATGTGGTATTCTACTAGTAAAAATAATGCTGCTGGCAAGCATATTCGTTACCTTACGGTTAATAACGGGTCGGGGACAATGAATATTCCCTGTCGTGAAATCAAGCGGCTCACTGCTACGATGAAGAAAGTGGAAAATGGGCTGGGCGATGCTAACGTTGACGGTAATATAGACCGCGACGATGTCAGATCAATCATCTACCACCTGCTTGGTGATAAATGGAGCCCATTCTATAGTGAAGCCGCCGATGTCAATCTTGACAAGAAGGTTGACATCACTGACGTTACTGCTCTCATTAAGCGATTGCTAACTTATGGCGATACGCGTGCTACAGAGAGACCCGCCCCACGCCGTGAAGAGGCTAATGGAGAAGAATTATTTGATTCATACGTAGGACAGGCATTGACTATTAATCTGGAGTCTGGCAAAAGTCTTTGTAGTGAACTGAGTTGGGGAAGACCAGTACCACGCTATGACTACAAGAATCATGAAGTGGTATGGCTTGTCAATGAGAGCGGCGAAAGGCCTTACAAGATAGAAGGCCTGCAGGAAATAGTTTTTCCTACCCCCGAACAGAGTTTAGCTGCTGCGCGTGAGGCTTTGATAGAACTGTATAACGCTACTGACGGCGATAACTGGAAGAATAACACCAACTGGTGTAGCGACAAACCTCTTGACGAATGGTATGGCATCGAGACTCGCGGTTATCCCTATGTGTATTTCCTAATGCTCCATTTCAATGACCTCAAAGGCACACTGCCAAAAGGTTTCCTGACGAAAATCGGTCCTTGCAATGATGTCTCACTCAGCACGAATCAGCTGAGTGGTCAGCTGCCCGAAGACATTGCGGATAATTTATCAGTCCAGCAACTTCACTTTTCCAATAACAATTACACTGGCACGCTTCCGGCAAAAGTCTTCAAGCTGCCCTACTTGAATTCCTTCTCGGCAGGGTCAAATAAGCTCACGGGAACGATACCAGAAGGTTGCGGCTTCCTCTTGAAGTACGATCAGCTGGGACTGAGTGGCAACGACTTCAGTGGTGACCTACCAGCCGATATCGCCAATCATCCTCAACTCCATCTCTACTGGTCTTCTGTGGTGCCGCAGAGCGGTCACCTGAATCCACCCGTTATCCCAGGATACCGCCTGGATGTTACGGACATGAGTGGCAACAAACTCAATACAACCGATGTCTATGCCGATAACATATACACCCTTATCTTCAACTACTCTTCTGCCAGAGAAGATTTTACGAGCAAGCTCAAGCAGGTTTACAAGCAGTATAAGAGCAAGGGCTTCGAGGTGTTAGGTATGGCTCCTGGTAATGCCGAACAGATAAAAGTCTATCTCCATGAGAACGGCATCGACTGGCTGAATCTTGAGCCGAAAACCTTCCGTGATTCTATCAGATCCTATTATCCCTACTTCAATTTCATCAATCTGGTTGACAACCAGGGGCACGTTGTCTTCTCAAGCATCATGGGCGAGGACGGGACGTTGGAGAATACAGATTTCGGCGGCAGCACCCGCGACCAAGATGTGTTTGGCGTACTGGAAGAGAAGTTCGGGTATATTGATTTTACGCCTTACGCCTCCACCGACTATTCGCGCGACGGCGAGGTTATTACCTTGCAAAAAGCCACTATCGGCAGGGGCGTGGATATCGTGTTCGTAGGCAATTGCTTTGTCGATAAAGATATGGAGCCGGGCGGCAAGTATGAGCAGAAGATGCGCCAGGCCATGGAGCAGTTCTTCGCCTATGAACCCTACTCCTCGCTACGCGAGCGTTTCAATATCTATGCCGTTAAAGCCGTCTCGCTAAACGCAGAAATGTATGAGGGCTGCAAGCAGGCCATCAAGAGCGACGCCGATGCTTTTGCATACGCACAGAAGATCGAGACACTCATCCCTGGTCGCCCCATGCGCGTGAACATTATTTATAATGCTATCAATGCCGGGCGCAGCTTCACCAACATGTACGATGACAACTCATACACGGCCTATATGTTCACAGGTGTCAACAACGTGCTAAACCATGAAGCAGGTGGCCACGGCATAGGCAGACTGTACGACGAGTATGAGGAAGCCAGCGGACATGGAATCCAGCCGTCGGACGATATTAAGAAATATTATGAACAGATGTGGACTAAGAATGGTCGAGGCGCAAATATTGACACCCATTCCGATGTCAGCCAGACACGCTGGGCACACCTTGCTGCCGACAGCCGCTACGCTGCAGAGGACTTGGGAGCCTACGAGGGAAGCAACACCTATGAGTTTGGGTTCTACCGCCCCACGCAGAACAGCATGATGCGCTTCGGCGACATGCCGTTCAACGCTCCCTCGCGCGAGGCTATCTATAAGTATGTGATGCAGGAGAGCGAAGGCCCAACTTGGAAGTACGATTACGAGACCTTTGTGAAGTTCGATGCCAAGGGCCGCGAGGAGTTTGAATCAGCATTTGCCAACGCTTCGCGTGGAACAACACCTGCTCCGAGCGAGGTGGACGAGAAGTCGCTCCCGCTACCGCCAGTCAACGTGAACGGCACTTGGCAGGATGCCATGAAGAATCCTACAAAGATTGTCTATCGGCATTAGCCGCTAAGAACTCGGCATAAATGCGGGCGGCAGAGATGATCTGACGGACGCAGGGCCGCTTCTGGTAATATTCGGCGGTACGCTCCGAGGCTTCATAGCTAAGGGGCGTACCGCGCTTCAGTTTCAGCAGTTCGGCGCAGATAAGCGAGCCGTGCTCCTCCTGGAACTTGGCGGCCAACTCCTGAACAAGCTTGTAGTTCTGCGACTTCCCCTGCTGGTCGCCGGGTGTCACGCTGCCGTTCTCGAGTCCGGCCAGGAGGGCCAGGGCGTTGAACGCGCCGCACGACATCCGCAAACGCCCGATGCCGGCACCGAAGCCGGCGCTGACGCGCAGCATCTGCTCCTCTGTATAGCCGTAGACGTCGGCAAAGGCCGCGGCCACTGACTGCGCACAGTTGAACCCCTGCATGAACAGCTCTTCGGCGCGCTTCATCCGTGCCTGCTTGTCGATGGCTTTGTCGTTAATCATGCTGCAAAGATACAACATTTTTCACTTTTCACTTTTCGCTTTTCACTTTTTTTCGTACCTTTGCACAAATCTTTAACTTCAAGCAATATGATAACCTACCTAAAACCATTAAGAATGGCCGCTGTGCTGTTGCTGGCCACGCTGAGCATGACAGCCGCAGCAGCCGATGAGACCATCAACGACCAAGTAAGCCGACAGAAGGAAGTAGACAACGGAGGCAGCGGTCGCTACAAGGCCATCGTCGTCAGCGAGAAGACGCTACAGAACTTCACCGTCTACCGTCCACGCAATATCAAGTATGCCGCACGCCGCGAAGGCCCGCTGCCCATCCTCATCTGGTGTAACGGTGCCTGCTCAGGGGCGTCGACCAGCTATGAGCGGATGCTCAACGACATGGCGTCGCACGGCTATGTCGTCGTGGGTATCGGTGCATTCGAGATGACCGACAGCGAGCGCGACGACGGAGGCTCGGACGAGAAGATGGTGGTTCAGGCCATCAACTGGCTCGTCAGTCAGGAGAAGAAGAAGGGCAGCGACTACTATCACAACATCGACGTGAAGAACATCGCCCTGTCAGGGCACTCCTGCGGCGGTGCGCAGGCCATTGCCAACTGCGCCAACTCGCGGGTGAAGACGCTGCTCATCATGAATGCCGGTATGGGTGGCATGTCGATGGGCGGTGCGTCGCCAAGCACGCTCAACTCGCTCCACTGCCCCATCATCTACATGACCGGCGGCACGGACGACGTGGCCTACGAGAACGCCAAGACCGACTTCAACAAGGTGAAGAAACCCGTGGTGTGGGCCGATCTGTCGGGTGCCGGCCACAATCCCGGTTATTGGGAGGAGTATGGCGGGCGGTTCCCCAAGCTGGCGCTGAAGTGGATGGACTGGCAGTTGAAGGGCTACAAGCAGAACGCCCGCATCTTCCTGAAGCCCGACCTGAAAGGCTTTGACAGTCACTGGAGCATCAAGACGCGCAACTTCACTGCCGCCGACAAGAAATACGACGCCCCGTTCGAAGACATGGAGACGGAAACCGACACAGTGTTCGACCGCGCTGCACTTGACAGCACGTTCTGCTTCGGTGCCGACGTGAGTTCGACGACTCTGATGACCCGTCAGAGCAAAACTTTCTACAACCGTAGTGGCGTGAAGAGGACCGTGATGCCCATCCTGAAGGAACAGGGCGTGAACAGCGTCAGACTACGCGTATTGGTCAATCCTACAGGTGGCGACTTCAACTCGACCTACTCGAAGACGTTGGCAACTCAGGCGAAGACACAGGGAATGAGCATCATGCTCGACCTCCACTACTGCGACTGGTGGGGCGACAACGTGAAGCCCAGGGCGTGGAAAAGCCATACGCTTGAAAAACTGCTGACCGACGTAAAGACCCATACGACCTCGGTGGTCAGAAACTTCAACGGCACAGGCAAGCTGCGCTGGGTGCAGATAGGCAACGAGGTGGACGACGGGCTGTTGTGGGAGGATGGCCATGATACGGCTGTCTTAGTGAGCATCGTCAATACTGCCTACGACGCCGTAAAAGCAGTCAACGAGAATCTGCAGACCGTGCTCCACGTCGCGCAGTGTGAGGACACGCAGTGGCTCTGCGACTACTTCGACGCGCTGCAGGCGGCTGGTGCCAAGTGGGATGCCATCGGCCTGTCGATGCACGTCAAGGCTTCGACACTGACGCCGGAGGTCCTGACGGCCAAAGTCTGCGAGAACGTGAAGATGCTCCGCGAGCGCTACGACAAACCGGTGTTCATCGTCGAGACGGGCTACTACAACGACCGCCAGATAGAGGGCAACCAATGGCTCTGCGACCTGCTGATGCAGCTGATGGGCGCCGGAGCAGCCGGTCTCTACTACTGGGAGCCGGAGCTGGCCGACGACTATGACCTCGGTGCCTGGAACCCGCTGACGCACAAGCCCTCGCTCTCGCTCGATGCCTTCCTCGGCGTCAAGCACTACGAGCCGGGTACGCTGGCCGTTGAACGGCTGAACGGCGATGCCGCCGGCAGCGCGGTGGAATACTACACGCCTGGCGGCCTGCGCATAGCCAGCCCACAGCGGGGCCTGAACATTGTCAGACAGCGACGGGACGGCAGCGTCAGGACTATAAAGATTTTCAGATAAGGCTGATGCGCTCCAGCGCCTCCATCAGTCGGGCGCGCGGACAGGCGATGTTCAGGCGGATGTAGCCCTCGCCCGACTGCGGGCCGTACATCGTACCGGGGTTCACCCAGACACGGGCTTTCTGCATCAGAAGGTCGGCGTATGCCTGGGCAGTCATGCCGGTGGCCGTAATGTCGACCCAAGGCAGGTAGGTGCCCTCCAAGGGGCGGGGCTGCCACAGGGGGAGATGCTTTGCGGCAAAGTCGCAAAGCGCCGTGTAGTTACCCCAGAGATACTGGCAAAGCTCGTCGAGCCACGCCTCGCTCTCGTTGTAGGCGGCGATGAGCGCCACGGGACCGAAGGGGCCGACGTCGCACACCTCGTTGATGTTGATGGCGCGGTCCAGTCGGCGGCGCCATTCAGGCTGTGCGCAGATGATGTTGGCTATCTGCAGACCGGCCGTGTTGAACGACTTCGACGGCGAGTTCAGCACGACGCTGTTCTGGCGGCACTGTTCGCTGACGGCGGCAAAGGGCTGGAACGTGTGGCCGGGCATGATCAGCTCGCAGTGTATCTCGTCGCTCACCACCTTGACGCCGTGGCGGAGGCAGATGTCGTTCATGCGCTCCAGCTCGTCGCGGGTCCAGACGCGGCCCGTCGGGTTGTGGGGGTTGCAGAGCAGGAAGACGGTGGTCTTCTCGTCGGCGCAGCAGGCTTCGAAGTCGGTCCAGTCTACCTCGAAGCGGTTCTGTTTGTTGCTGTAGTACAGCAACAGACGGGACTCCAGCACCTCGCAGCCGTTGTTGCGGATGCTGGAGAAGAAGCAGTTGTAGTCGGGCGAGAGTATCAGCACTTTCTCGCCGGGCATCGTCAGCGCCTTAATGGCCACCGACATGGCCGGCACAACGCCCGTGGTGTATAGAATCTCCTCGCGATGGATGGTCCACTGGTGTCGGCGCTGGAACCACGCGATGATAGCTTCGTAGTAGTCGTTGCCAACCACCGTATAGCCGAACACCCCGTGCTCGGCGCGTTTCCTCACGGCTTCCAGGATGGCGGGAGCGGCCTTGAAGTCCATGTCGGCCACCCAGAGGGGGATAACGTCCGCAGAAGGACTCTCATCCCACTTCACGCAGCCCGTGCCGCGCCGCTCTATCAGTTCGTCGAAATCGTATGTCATTTTCTTGTCTCAATGATGCAGTCAGCCGGCTGACGCACGTTTTCGTCAATCGTTACGCTGCCTATCGAGTCGGCCACGATATGCCCGCTGGTCGGGTTCTTGATGTTCTCGATGTGCCCACGGATGTCGGCCTCCACCGTCGAATACTCGAACATACGGTCGCACATCGGGTCAATGGTGCAGTTCTCGAGCACCAGGTCCTGCGTGTAGCAGAGCAGCTGCTCGCCGGCCAGGTGACAGTTCACGAGCCTTACGTTCTTCGAGTGCCAGGCTAGATACTCACCGTCGAGCACCGAGTCGTAGACGGTAATGTTCTCGCACTCCCAGAAGGAGTCCTTCGTCAGGATGTTGGCGTTGTGAATCTCCACGTTGCGGCAGTACTGGAACACGTACTTCGAGTCGCTCTCCAGCCCGTCGACATAGATGTTCTGCGAGAACATGAACGGATAAGTACCGCCGTGCAGCTTGACATTCTTCAGCCGCAGGCCGTCCACGCGCCAGAACGTCTCGTCGGCATCGGTTATCTCAACGTCCTCCAGCTCGACGTTCCTCATCTCGCGGAAGAACTTCGGCCCGTCGATGCGGCAGCGGCGCATCACGAGGTCGTTGGTGTACCAGATGGCCGAACGCGAACCCTCAGCAAAGTAGCAGTCCTCGATGAGTGCACCGTCGACGTGCCACCACGGATACTTGCCGTAGAACTTGCAGTTGCGGGCCTCCATGCGCTGGCACTGCTTGATGCCCGACTCGCCGTCGGTAATGGTAATGTTCTCCAGTTGCAGGTCGTGGGAGGCAAACAGCGGGCGCTCGCCGCCGAACTTTTGGTCTTTAATCAGTCTCATGCTTTGTTTCCGGTTTCTTCATTCTTACCTTGAAGTGGTCGAAGCCCTCGCCGTAGACGCCGATGACGGCACTCTGCGACACGAAGGCCGTCGGGTCCACCTCGTTGATGATGCGGAATATCAGGTTGCTCTGGCGGCGCTTGGCCAGCACGAAGAGCATCTTCACGTCCTTGCCCGAATAGAAACCCTGTGCATCGACGACGGTGCAGCCGCGGTGGGGCTCGCGGTTGATGCGCTCGCCTATCTCGCGGTACTTGTCGGAGATGATGAAGAACTGCACCGAACGGCGCGCCGACTCCACCACCTGGTCGATACAGAAGGCCGTGACGTAGAGCACGACGTAGCCGTAGATGACCTTCTCCCAGTCGTGCAGCACGAAATAGGAACAGGAGATGATGATGACGTCGCAGATCATGATGACGCGGCCCAGCGACACGTCGCGATACTTATTGATGATGGCCGCAATGATGTCGGTACCGCCCGTCGAGCCGTTGTTGGCCAGGCCCAGCCCGACGCCGCAGCCGCAGAACACCGCGCCGATGATGGCCGCCATGAAGGGCTGGTCCTCAAGCAGGTGGGCACTGTAATGGTCGGCCAACACGCCGATGCTTACCGTCAGCACTGCCACGGCATAGATGGTCTTCACGCAGAACTTCAGCCCGAGCACCCTGAGCGCCACCGCCAGCAGCGCGCCGTTGATGACGAAGTAGCTCACCTGTACGGGAATGCCCGTAGCCCAGTAGAGGATTGACGACACACCGGCCACGCCGCCCGTCGTGATGTTGTTTGGCAACAGGAACACACCCCACCCGATGGCATAGCTCATCATGGCGATGGTGATGATGATATAGTCGCGCAGCTCCTTCCCGAAGCTGGATTTGCTGAGTGTAGCAGTCATATTTTTCGTTATTTGGCTGCAAAGGTACGAAATAAATGAGAAATGAGAAATGAGAAATGGGAAATATTTCGTAACTTTGCACCCAAATAAGCAAAAAAGGATGAAAAAACTGTTGATTGAGACTTACGGCTGTCAGATGAACGTGGCCGACTCCGAAGTGGTAGCATCGGTCATGCAGATGGCTGGCTACGAGACGACCGACGACCTCGCACAGGCCGACGCCGTCTTCCTGAACACCTGCTCGGTGCGCGACAATGCCGAGCAGAAAATCTACCGCCGCCTGGAGGCTCTGAATGCCCTGCGGCGCCAGCGCCCCTTGATTATCGGCGTGCTGGGCTGCATGGCCGAGCGCGTGAAGGAACAGCTGCTCGAGCAGCACGGCGCCGACCTCGTGGCAGGCCCCGACGCCTACCTCTCGCTGCCCGACCTCATAGCGCAGGCCGAGACCGGCCATAAGGCCATCAACATCGAGCTGTCGACCAGCGAGACCTACCGCGACGTGGTGCCCCAGCGCATCGGCCTGGGCCACAAGATCGGGGGCTTCGTCAGCATCATGCGCGGCTGCAACAACTTCTGCCACTACTGCATCGTGCCTTATACCCGTGGCCGCGAGCGCAGCCGCGACGTGGAGAGCATATTAAGAGAGGTGCGCGACCTGCGCGACCGTGGTTTCCGCGAGGTGACGCTGCTGGGACAGAACGTCAACAGTTATAGCCTCCTCCAACCTCCCCCCGTAGGGGAGGCTTTTGTCGCGGCAGATAGCCTCCCCTACGGGGGGAGGTTGGAGGGGGCTTTTCCTGCCCTGCTGCGCCGCGTAGCCGAGGAGGCGCCCGACATGCGCATCCGCTTCACCACCTCGCACCCCAAGGACATGAGCGACGAGACGCTGCAGGTGATTGCCGACATGCCCAACGTCTGCCGCCATATCCACCTGCCCGTGCAGTCGGGCTCCGACCGCATCCTGAAGCTGATGAACCGCAAGTACACCCGCGAGTGGTACCTCGACCGCGTCAGTGCCATACGCCGCATCATTCCCGACTGTGGCCTGTCGACCGACATCTTCGTGGGCTACTGCTCCGAGACCGAGGACGACCACCAGCTGTCGCTCTCGCTGATGCGCGAGGTGGGCTACGACTCCGCCTTCATGTTCAAGTACTCTGAGCGCCCCGGCACCTACGCCTCGAAGCACCTGCCCGACGACGTGCCCGAGGAGGTGAAGCTGCGCCGCCTGAACGAGCTGATACAGCTGCAGACGGAAATCTCGGCCCAGCAGAACCGCAAGGACGAGGGCCGCGAGTTCGACGTCCTGGTAGAGGGTTTCTCCAAGCGCTCGCGCCAGCAGCTCTGCGGCCGCACCGAGCAGAACAAGATGGTGGTCTTCGATCGTGGCGACCACCACATCGGCGAGACCGTCCGCGTCCGCATCACGGGCAGCACCAGTGCCACGCTGATGGGCGCCTTATGCCCATTACCCGGTGCCTTTTGACAAAAACCCGGCGGGTTTTGCCCGAAACCCGGTGCCTTTTGCTCGTAACCCGGTGCCTTTTGCCAGAGTGTCGGTTCAGGTGTCGGTTCCAGCCTCCTAAGGCAGGCAAAGAGGGCTGATTAGCCGATTATTCCAGCCGTTTTTGCTAATATAGTTGTCATTCGCACTTTATATCCTACACTTCCGACACTCCCTACACCTAAGAAATTTCAACAGGTGTAGGGAGTGTCGGAAGTGTAGGGTAATTCCTGCGAATAACAATTATGTGAGTGTTTTTTGAGAAAAGAGAGGTGACTTTTGCACCGATGTTTGGCCGTATGGAGAAAAATGTGTAACTTTGCAGGCAACTGAATAGCCTTTATGATGTACAACAAACTACTGACTACCATCACCATTGCCACACTGGCACTGACAGCATCGGCTCAAACGGCTCAGATTCCCGCCTTCCCCGGAGCCGAGGGACACGGACGCTACACCGACGGCGGACGCGGCGGCAAAGTTATCCACGTCACCAACCTCAATGACTCAGGCACCGGTTCGCTGCGCGAGGCCGTGAAGGGCGACAGCAAGAAGATTATCGTCTTCGACGTCGGCGGCGTCATCCCGTTGGCCTCCGACCTCGTTATCGGCGCGAACACCACCATCGCCGGACAAACGGCTCCCGAGCCGGGCATCACGCTGCGCTACTACACCGTGCAACCGTCGGAAAATAATGTCATCCGCTTCATCCGTATCCGAAGGGGGGAGGAAAAGGACATCAACGACGGTGCCGACGCCATCTGGCAGCGCTATAAAACCGGCATTCTGCTGGACCACTGCTCGTTCTCATGGTCGATTGATGAGGTGGCTTCTTTCTACGATAACAATAACTTCACCATGCAGTGGTGTACCATCGCCGAGAGTCTGGTGCATCCCGGCCACTCGAAGGGTGCCCACGGCTACGGCGGCATCTGGGGCGGCAAGTTGGCTTCGTTCCACCACAACCTTATTGCCCACGTGGCTAACCGGTCGCCACGCTTCAACGGTGCCCGTTACGACGGCAACTACGAAGACAATAAGCTCTATAACGAGTACCTGTGGAAGAACGCTCTGCAGGCCGAGAACGTGGACTTCCGCAACTGCGTCGTGTTCAATTGCGGAAATGGCTGTTATGGCGGTCCCGGAGGTGGACAGGTGAACATGGTGAACAACTACTACAAGAGTGGGAATGGCGGCAAGACCACAACCATCACCAAAGTCTCGGTGGCCACCGCTGACAACGCCACCTCAACGACACCCTACATGGGCATGACGAGCCGCTACTACATCAGCGGTAACCAGCTCGACGGCTCGGCCAAGGACTGGGCAGGCGTGACCTATGATAATGGTGTCAAGACCCTGAACGGCGAACGCTATACCCCCGACCCCAATCACTACTACGCCATCGACAACTGGACCGAGATAGACGGCGTGGACTGTCTGCCCATCAAACTCACGGAGCCTGCCCCGATAGGCGAGGTGACCACACATACTGCGGCGAAAGCCTTCGACTTGGTGCTGAGCTATGCCGGTGCCTCGCTCTGCCGCGATGATGTTGACAAGCGCTACGAGACGGAGACCCGCAGCGGGAAGGCTACCTACAAAGGCTCGGCCACAAGCTACGAAGAGAACGGCGTGACAAAGACGTGTACGCCCACCTATGGTCGCATTGACAAGGTAAGCGACGTCGAAGGCTATACCGAGGAAAACTTCGGGACGGGCAGCCGCCCCGAGGGTTTCGATACTGACGGCGACGGGATTCCCGATGCTTGGGAGACGGCTAACGGCCTTGCCCCCTACGACGCTACCGATGCCGCCCTCAAGACCATCGACAGTGAGCGCGAGTGGTACTCGAACCTGGAGGTCTATCTGAACTCGCTGGTAGAGGATATCATGAAGGTCTGTCAGGCCGAGGGCGATGGGGCTGTGGATGAGTATTACCCAGCATGGCAGCAGCCCACGGAAAATCCTGACGATCCGGAAGAGCCCCAATATGAGATTATGAGCTATGAGCTGAGCAAGCTGACCAATAATACCGACGTGAATACGTCGGAAGTGTATAGCTTTAAAGATGGTTTCACAATCAGCAACAATAATAAAAAAGGATATGCGACAGGCTCAGAGAACGGCGTAAAATACTCCGCCGGTGTGCAGTACACCATCAACCTGCCTGAGGGCGTGAGCATCAGTCAGATTACCTTCAGCGGCTACGACAACTACGCCGATGCTGACAGTTATATCGACGAGGTAGCCGGCACGCAGTATGGCGCTACCGACTACGTGTTCCCAAAGAAGAACGACAAAGTCTATACGCTGGCGACTCACACCATCGACTTCAGCACACCGCTGACAGGTAGCATCACCTTTACGCCGATGGGCAAGCAAGTAGTTTGGGTCATTACGCTGACCAGCAAGAAGGCAGTGAATCCTGGCCCCGACCCCGACCCAGTCACGCCTGGCAATGTTGACGGCAACGAAGTGGTTGACAGTGGCGACGTGACATACCTGGTCAATCACCTGTTAGGCCAGAGGCCCGATGACTTCGTCAGCGAGGCTGCCGACATGAACGGCGACGGCGAGGTGAACATTGCCGACGTCACCGCTCTTATAGCCAAGATAATAAAAGGAAACGATAACAATAACGAAAACGGAGATGAATAAGAAACTAATCCTGCTCCTGCTATTGGGGGCAATGTCAACAACACTGATGGCCCAGCGCCATACCGATAAGTTGGACCGTGGACTGGTGGCAGTACCCACGAATAGTGGAAACTTCGTCAGTTGGCGTAGATTGACAAATGAGTATTATGATGTTACCTATAATTTGTATAGAGGTTCTGTTAAGGTTGCTTCTGATCTGACCAAAACGAGTTACCGTGATAAGGGAGGAAATTCGAGTAGCACCTATCAAATTGAGCCTGTGCTTTCTGGAAAGCCAGGAGAGAAATGTGACGCTGTATCACTATGGAAAAGTTATTATTATAAGTATGCTTATGACACTTATAACGGATACATAGACATTGCTCTGTCACCAGTCTATGACCGTGACGGCAACGTTGTGACCGAACACTATGAGCCGAACGACGCAGAGATGGCTGATCTTGACGGTGACGGGCAACTTGAGTTAATTGTCAAGCGGTTGAACACGGTTGACGCAAGTGCAGTCTATCCAGAGTCTTCTAAGGAGTTCGTTGTCCTTGATGCGTACGATATTAATTGGCAGACGGGTGCCGCCACCTTGATGTGGCGCATAGATTGCGGCCCAAACATGGTTAGCCTAAACTCCACAGAAGTAAATATCATCGCCTACGACTGGGACGAGGATGGTGAAGCAGAAGTGGTATTGCGAGGTGCCGACAATATGATAGTATATGGAAGTGATGGTAAAACACACCTTTTTACTATCGGCGACATGTCGGTAAACACCCGTAACACGTTCAATCCAGCAAATGGCTCCCAATATGCATGGACACATACAGGAGCTGAATATCTTATTTATATGAATGGTCATACAGGAGAAAAGTATGATATTATGAACTACCCCTTGAAGCGATTGGATTACTATTCAACCCTATCTGCAGAATGGGGAGGTAGGGGGTATGGGCATAATTCGTCCAAGTATTTTTTCGGTGCACCATTCCTTGATGGCAGGAAAGCCAGCCTCTTCTTAGCCCGTGGTATATATGGAACCCATAAGATGATAGCTATGGACTTAAATGTGGAATCACATAAATGGGAGGAAAGATGGCGCTGGATGTGCAACAAAAGCAGTAGTCCCTGGTATGGAAATGGCTATCACAATTTCATTATTGCTGATGTTGATGAGGACGGACGTGATGAGATTGTCTATGGATCGATGGTTATCGATGATAATGGCAAGGGGCTCTCCACCAGCGGCTATGGTCATGGAGACGCTCAACATGTAAGTGACTTTAACCCATACCGCAAAGGGCTTGAATTTTTTGGCTGTCTGGAAGACCAACCATATTGGGGAAGCGATTATAGAGATGCAACAACAGGAGAAATATTACACAAGCGTACCCAGCCAATAGAAAAAGATAGTAATGGTAATATTATTGACAAGGATGACGGAAGAGCATTGTGTGCGAATCTGACGGATGATTATCCGGGATGTTTTGCCCAGTCTGTGTCAAGTGGCGTGATTAACACAATAACGAATGAAGTAATGCCTATCGGTGCTAAAGATTCTTACTTGCTTAATTTCCGGATCTATTGGGATGGCGACCTGTGTAGTGAGACGTTAACATCGAAAAGTAAAAGTGGTTGGGCCATGATTGATGATTTTAACAATGGCCGTCTTTTTACGTCTGACGGAAATGTTCATTTGAATAATGATTCAAAAAATAATGCATGTTTCGTTGGGGATATTATTGGAGACTGGAGAGAAGAGATGGTTCTGACCAATGGCTCAAATATTAGAATATATACCACAACAATAAATACAGAGCATTCGCTGCCCACACTCTGGAACGACCACCAGTACCGCCAAGCGATGGTGTGGCAGATGATGGCCTACAACCAGCCGCCCCACCTGAGCTACTTCCTTGGCAAGATGGAAGGTATCACCGTGGCACCGCCCACGCTGACTAACGACGGACGTACGGAGGTGGCTAATGGCGAAACCATTTCGACCACCACTGACCATCTGCTGATGTGCGAGACTAACGATATGACCGTCACTGTGGAGGAGGGAGCAGCCCCCTATATACTGACCGTCAACACACCATCATGGGTGCAGGGCACAGACGTGAATGGAACCAGCGGCACGAAAGTGAAGAGTGACGGGAATATTGGTGCTACCAACCTGCCCGCAATAGAAACTACCATTTATACCCACACGCTGAAGGGCGGTGCCTTCACGGGCGGGATGCGCCTTGTCAAGCAAGGCGACGGTATGCTTGTGCTGCCTGATGTCGAGGAGACCTACACGGGCGAGACAAACGTTTGGGCCGGCACGCTGCGCTTTAACGGCACGATGAAGAGCAGTCCCGTCTGGCTGAACCGCCATACGACGCTCGAGACTGACGGAGGTAAGTTTACGAAAAGTATAACCGCCGACTACGGCTCGATCATCGTCGTGGGCAGCGAAGGCATCACCGTTGGCACACTGACGCTGAACCACGGTGCGCGGCTGAAGGTCAGTATTGACGGAGACGGAACGGTGACACTGGTGAACGCCACCAAGATAGTACTCAAAAAGAAGAGCGATGACATCTGGGAGCAGTACGGTCCGCAGTATCTGAAGCCCGTTGTGGAGTTCACGCTCGGCGGCAGCCTGAACAATGGAAAATATGTAATAGGCGAGGTTGGCTCGGTGACCGGCGATGTGGAGCAGGACATAGTGCTCGAAGGTTTAGACGGTGTGGCCACCCCGCGTCTGGCAGTTGAGGATGGTAAGCTGTTGCTCATCGTAGGCACGGGCGAGAGCATCGACTGCCCCGAAGCCACCTTTACCGTCACCCGCTATCATTCCACCGCCGACGGTCTGCTGCCCATCGTGAGCATCAATCCCGGCACATTCAGCCTTGGCGTTCCAACCATGACAGCGATTTTCAACGATTCAAAGGTAGACTTGCTGACACTGTATAGTGAGGACTACGAAAATGCGACAGATGCTTCGGCATGGACGACCAAATACGCCACTGTTGAGCTCGCTGCCGAGAAGCACATAAACATCATCCAAGGAGGCGGCTCCGGACCCCGTTCCGCGTACACGAAGTTTTATGCAAACAGTTTCTACGGCGATTGCAACTCATACGCCATAGAGTTTGATGCTTACTTTCACTACGCGCATGGCAACTTCGGCCCCAATGAGTTGGTCATCTATGGTGAGGGGGCACGTATGCCATCATCGAATGCGCTGTTCTCTAACCCCAACTACCTCTTCAAGATGACCGGTGGAAGTAATTACTCGACGGGCTATTCTGTAGAAGGTTCGTCAACTCCTTTCTCGCTCAACGATTACCAATGGTATCACTATGTCATTCATGTAGACAAGTCGAGCAGGAAAGTAGATTATATCATTACAAGTGATGGAGGTACGGTTTCCTCTGGCAGTTATGATGTAACAGACAATTCTATCAATCTTAATGCACAAGGATTTGAGGTTGGATTGGGCCGAGCCTACTCCCAGGCCGGACTTGACAACATCCGCATATACCACACCGACGGCTACTACTACACCTTTGAGGAGCCGGGCACGCTGACGGTGACGACGAGCTATCCGGGCTGCCAGTCGGCTACGGCTACATACGAGGTGACGGAGGCGCTCAAGCCGGGCGACGTCAATAAGGACGGAAAGGTGAACATTGTCGACGTGGCCGTGACCATTAGCTATATGACTGGTCAGGAGCCTCAAAATTTCGTGAAGGCTGCCGCCGACATAGACTGCAATGGCACCGTTGGTAAGATCGATCTAGATGAGATAGTCAGACGCATCGGCTGGTAAATAACGACAATAAAAAGACAACTTTGACAACTCTTATATCTTCAAGCAGTTGTCAAAGTTGTCTTTTTTGTTGCTGTTATATTACAGACTGAAGAAGCCGAAGAAGTAGGCGGCGGCAACCCAGCTGCGGTTGCTCATGTTGCGGGCCTCGCCTACGCGCGAACCATTTTTATATACATCGCCGTTGGAGCGGACCTCGCCTACGCGGCGGCCGTCCTCGTAGATGTCGCCGTTAGAGCGGATTTCACCAACGCGGCGGCCGTCCTTGTAGACATCGCCGTTGGAGCGCAGCTCACCCTTGCGTGAGCCGTTGACATAGATGTCGCCGTTGGAGCGGAACTCGCCTTTGCGGGTGCCACCGATATAGACATCGCCATTGGAGCGGATTTCGCCTTTGCGCGAGCCGCTGACATAGAGGTCCATGCCGCTGCTGCTCGATGGTGCTGCTGAGCGCGAGAGGCTGGTGGAGGTGTTGGTGCTCGATGTAACGGTTGTTGTAGACCTCGTAGCCGTCATGGCGCCGTCGGTAACGCGGGTGGTAGTCGTGGCTGGTCGTGCTGCTGCGGTGGTAGTTGCAGGTTGCGTCCGGGGCTGCTGTGTGGTGCTGGAATTGCTGTTGTTGCTATTGTTGCCAGTACCGGTGATGGCACCAACGGTGGAGGCCACGTGGCCGATGGTGTATTGTGCGTTGTTGATGTCGTACATGGCGCTGTTGATGCTCGACAACGTGTTGCCACAGGCTGTCAGGGCCGTGGCCGTGATGAAGGTTAGGAATGTCTTTTTCATTTTGTTTTTAGTTTTATTGGTTAATGATTGTTACACGATGCTTTCCCCTTCGATGTACTGAGACATGAACAGATGCTCGCCGTCGTAGACGACGTATGTGAACTGGCTGATCCAGTCGCCCAGGATAATCATGCGCGCCTTTTTGGTGAGTTGCAGGTCAACCTCGATGTGGCGATGACCGTAGATGAAGTAGTCGACGTTGGAGTGGTACTGTATATAGCGCTTGGTGTAGAGCACCAGATGTTCGCGGTCCTCGCCCATATATGCAGGCGGACCGTCGGCTTCATGCTTGCGGCGCGAGTGCTTGGCCCAAGTCAGTCCGAACCACATGCCCCAACGGGGATGAAGAGATGAGAAGAGCCACTGACACGTGCGGTTGTGGAAAATCCATCGGATAAGTTTGAACGAGCGGTTGGGGTCGCCCAGTCCGTCGCCGTGGGCCAGGAAGAAAATCTTGCCGTAGAGCTCGGTGGTGAGAGGCTGCTTATGGAGAATGACGCCGCACTCGCGCTCGAGGTAGTTGTAAGCCCAGATGTCGTGGTTGCCGGTAAAAAAGTGAACCTCAACGCCCATGTCGGTAAGCTCAGACAGCTTGCCGAGGAAGCGGGTATAGCCTCTGGGTACTACGTAGCGGTATTCGTACCAGAAGTCGAACATGTCGCCTAACAGGTAGACGGCGGCCGCCTTCGTTTTAATGCTATCGAGGAATCGCACGAGCCGTCGCTCCTGCATCCGTTTGTGATCGATGGCCCATGAACCGAGGTGGGCGTCGGAAAGGAAATATATCGGTTTCATACTTATCACTCTTCACTTTTCACTTTTCACTTCTCATTTAGTCGAACCCCAGTTCGACCCGTGCTTCTTCTGTCATCATAGACTGGTCCCATGCGGGTTCGAAGACCAGATTGACGTTGGCGGCACGAATGCCTTCGACGCTCTCAATCTTGGTGCGCACATCCTCGAGGATGAAGTCGGCGGCAGGGCAGTTGGGAGCGGTAAAAGTCATGTCTAGCTCGACGGTGGCGTCGTCCTTGACGTCAATCTTATAGATCATACCGAGGTCAAAGATGTTGACGGGTATCTCAGGGTCGTAGACGGTCTTCAGCACGTCGACGATTCGCTCTTCTAACGTTGTCTTTTCTTGTTGTGTCATATTTTTCCCTGTTCGTGGTAAGAATAATAATTTCCGTCGGTCACGATGACGTGGTCGAGGAAGTGCAGGCGCATCACCTCGCTGGCCCGTTTGATTGCCTGCGTCAGCTGGTCGTCGGCCCTGCTTGGGCTGATGTTGCCCGAGGGGTGGTTGTGGCAGACGGCGAGGATGGTAGCGTTCGACAGGACAGCCTCGCGCATGATGATGCGGACATCGACGCTGACTTCCGAGATGCCGCCGTGGGAGATAAGTACTTTCTTGATGAGGCGGTAGTTCTGGTTCATGAGCAGCAGCCAGAACTCCTCAACGTCGAGGTCCTGCAGTTTGGGGTGCATGTGGTTATAGATGCGGGTAGCGGTGCCCAGATCGGGCCTCTCTTCAGCCTTTTTCTGCTGGCGGCGCCTGCCCAGTTCGCAGGCGGCAAGTATGGTAATGGCCTTGGCCTCGCCCACACCTTTGTAATTGCACAGGTCGCGGATGGACATCTTCCCTAAAGTGTTGAGGTTGTTGCCGCAGTCGGTCAGAATCTTCTGCATGAGTTCCACAGCCGACACGCCGGGGCTGCCCGACCCCACGAGTATGGCCAGCAGCTCAGCATCGGTGAGCGTCTGTGCCCCGCGGTCGCGTAGCTTCTCGCGCGGCTGGTCGTCGGGCGACCAGTTGGCTATGGTCAGTCGTTGGCTCATTTGTAGTAGTTCTTTTCGAAGGCCGTAAATTCGTCTTTCTTCAAAACGCAGCGTTTCCACCACGACTCGATGAAACCGAAGCCGTAGCCCATCAGCTGAGTGAAGGCTGCGGGTACGGAAAGCAGTCCCACCTTCAGACTCCTGTTCTTGATGGTGGAATCAATGAAGATGACGGCGCTGTATAATAGAATAGGTATCCACGGGGCGAAGCACGTCCAGTAGAACTGGTCGCGGTCGACATAGTGCATCAGGGCACGGCCGACGGCAGAAATCAGAATGAGGCCGATGACACCGACGGTGAAAACCGTAGGCAGCAGGTGGACGAGTTTCAGCGTGCCGGGGTGGCGCTTCATGAGATTGATGCGTGCAATGCCGCTGTTGTAGACCTGGCGGAAGAACTTCTTCAGGTCGGTGCGGCGCTTGTGCCATACCCAGGCATCGGGGATGAGGGCAGTCTTGTAGCCAGCCTCGACAATGCGGTACGAGAAGTCGATGTCCTCGCCGAAACGCATCTTCGAGAAGCCGCCAAGTTGCTGGTAGACATCGCGGCGAATTCCCATGTTGAATGAGCGAGGGTAGAACTTGTCGAGTTTCGCCTTTCCGCCGCGGATGCCGCCTGTGGTAAAGAACGACGTCATCGAGTAGCTGATGGCCTTCTGCACCGGTGTGAACGACTCATGGGCAGCGTCGGGACCTCCCCAGGCAGCAAGGCCGTTCCCCGTTCCGTCGGCTGCAGCCTGCATATACCCTTCGGGCAGCACCACGTCGGAGTCGAGCACGATGAGCCACTCGCCGCGGGCCCGCTCGGCGCCATAGTTACGACTCTGACCTGGGCCGCTGTTGTCTTTGTAGTAATAATGCAAATCAAGGATGTCTGTGTAGTTGTCACAGACATCCTTGCATGGTTTCTCAGAACCGTCTTCCACGATAAGAACCTCGAAGTCCTTCAGCGTCTGCTTGGTCAGACTGTCAAGCAACTCGCAAACTTCGTCAGGACGGTTGAAGACGGGAACGATGATTGAATACTTCAATTCTTCAACACTTCAATTTTTCAATTCTTCAATTACTCCTTGGCACGTGCCAGGTAGCTGCCGTCGCGGGTGTCGACCTGAATGAGGTCGCCCTCGTTGATGAACAGGGGAACGCGAACCTCAACGCCGGTTTCCAGTGTGGCGGGCTTCAGCGTGTTGGTGGCGGTGTCGCCCTTGATGCCCGGCTCTGAATGGGTAACGCGCAGAACGGTCTTCACCGGCATCTCAGCGTAGAGGATAGTGCCGTCGGTGGTGTCGCTGACCACGGAAACGGTGTCGCCCTCCTTCATGAACTCATGGCCGATGACGAGGTCGTTGGCAATGGGAATCTGCTCGAAGGTCTCGTTGTTCATGAAGATGCGGCCCGACTGGTCCTCGTAGAGATACTGATAGTCGCGGTGCTCGATGATGACGTCCTCCAGCTTCTCGCCGATGTTGTAGCGGCGCTCCAGTACGCGGCCGTCGCTGACGTTCTTCACCTTGATGTTCATGATAGTGTTACCCTTACCCGGCTTGCGGTGCTGGAAGTCGATGCAAACCCAAATACCACCGTCCATGCGAATGGCGGTTCCTTTCTTGATGTCTTGTGAGTTAATCATATAAATAATAATGTAAATGTTGGAATTTGGGTGCAAAGGTACGAAAAAAAGTGAAAAGTCAGAAGTGAAAAGTAAAAAATTTCTCGGATAATTTGCGTAATTCAAAAGAAATGAGTACTTTTGCACCCCAAAACGATAATAAACAGTAAAAAATAAGGAATTAGAGCAATGAAAAGAACGTTTCAGCCGCACAACCGCCGTCGCGTCAATAAGCACGGCTTCCGTGAGAGAATGGCCACGAAGAATGGTCGCCGCGTGTTGGCTTCACGCCGCGCAAAGGGCCGCAAGAAGTTAACTGTTTCTGACGAGCATCACGGAAAGTAAACTACCCGTCTCGGAAAGAAAATGAAGAAAAACAGAAAGAAGTAGAGAGAATTCTTTGCTTCTTTCTGTTTTTTCATTATCTTTGCAATCGAAAAGTGAATCGTCGATGAAAACAAAGGAATTCTTCGGTAAGTTTTTGAGTACCTATCTGTGGGGAAATCTTCTGGCTATGGTGCTCGTCATTATAGCTCTTAGCTTTGGTGTGAAGTATGGGCTGGAATTGTATACCCGTCATGGTAAGGAGGTTACGGTGCCTAAACTCGTCAACATGTCGAGCAAGGATGCCCGTTTGATTCTTGATGAGAACAAACTCGAGATGATGGTCACCGACTCAGGCTACAATAAGCGTCTGCCTGCCGGGTGTATCCTGACACAGACGCCGTCGCCCGGAATGAAAGTCAAGCCGGGACACATTATCTATGTGACTGTCAACTCACCGTCTTCACCGACCTTTGCTATCCCCGACGTTATCGACAACAGTAGTTATCGTGAGGCAGAGGCTAAACTGAGAGCTATGGGTTTCAAACTGCTGCCGCCGAAGCGCGTTGTCGGCGAGCGCGACTGGGTGTACGGCATCATGAGCCGTGGTCGTCGTGTCAGCACGGGTGACCGTATTTCGATTGAAACCCCGCTGACTTTGCTGATTGGTAACGGCCAATACAGCAATGATGATGAGATTAACTACACCGAGCCCGAACCGGAATTTACTGACGAAGAAATGGACGGACCAGACGAGTTCGAGGAGGTAGAAGAAACAGAACCGGTCATCGAAGAAGTTGAACAGACTGAAGAGGAAGGTGAGGTAGTAGAGTAGGGTATGGATAGTGAAGAGCTGATACTTAGCGACCAGGAACTGGACGATGACGACCAGCAACTCTACGAGCACTTCCGTCTGGAGGTGGACCGCGGGCAGGAGCCGTTGCGCATTGACAAGTTCCTGACTGAGCATATGCAGCACACCACCCGCAACCGCATTCAGCAGGCTGCCGATGCGGGTTTCATCCACGTAAACGACCGCCCTGTAAAGAGCAACTACAAGGTGCGTCCGGGCGATGTTATCACATTGATGCTCGACCGACCGCACTACGACACCACCATCGAACCCGAAGACCTGCCGTTGGACGTTGTCTATGAGGACGACCAGCTAATGGTTGTCAACAAGCCCGCCGGACTGGTTGTTCATCCCGGCGTGGGCAACTTCCACGGCACGCTGGTCAACGCCATCGCCTGGCATCTGCGCGAACTGCCCACCTACGACCCCAACGACCCCTCAGTGGGACTGGTTCACCGCATCGACAAGGACACCAGCGGACTGCTCGTCGTAGCCAAAACGCCCGAGGCGAAGACACATTTAGGCAAGCAGTTCTTCGACCACGACACCCACCGCTCGTACAACGCTTTGGTGTGGGGACACTTCACCGAGGATGAAGGACGCATTGAGGGCAACATAGGCCGCGACCCGCGCGACCGCCAGCGCATGGCTGTCTTCCCGCCCGACTCCGACACGGGTAAGCCCGCCATAACACATTGGCGCGTCATGGAGCGCTTTGGCTACACCACGCTGGTGGAATGCCGTTTGGAGACGGGGCGCACCCACCAGATACGTGCCCACATGAAGCACATCGGCCACCCGCTGTTCTGCGACGAGCGCTACGGCGGCACCGAGATTCTGCGCGGCGAGCGGTCGTCCACATACAAGGCGTTCATCCAGAACTGCTTCAGGCTGTGTCCGCGTCAGGTGCTCCACGCCCGAACGCTCGGCTTCGTCCATCCCGTGACGGGCCAGCAGATGGACTTCACTTCAGACTGGCCCGAGGACATGGCCGCCGTCATCGACAAATGGCGCAACTATTTTCGTAACATCGCAATAACGTAATAACGCAATAACATGAAGAATTTGAAACGCAACATTGCCATCGTCTGTGGTGGCGACTCCTCCGAGCACGACGTCTCGCTGCGCTCGGCACAGGGACTTTACTCCTTTTTCGATAAGGAACGCTATAACGTTTACATCG
>JAEEGJ010005310.1_pt1 | contig 40876 bp, 29 predicted proteins | sample 8958761 | NCBI WGS metagenome assembly JAEEGJ01 (sample SAMN16246546, study PRJNA631951) | gut metagenome | biome: gut microbiome; feature: rumen; material: RS-attached | host: Bos | place: Iran: Karaj | collected 2018-10 | reverse complement strand
TACACATCACTCGTCCAAGACCAGCGCTAAGCTATAGTAAAGGTTCACGGGGTCTTTTCGTCCCGTTGCGGGTAGGCGGCATCTTCACCGCCACTACAATTTCACCGAGCTCACGGCTGAGACAGTACCCAGATCGTTACACCATTCGTGCAGGTCGGAACTTACCCGACAAGGAATTTCGCTACCTTAGGACCGTTATAGTTACGGCCGCCGTTTACCGGGGCTTCGATTCAGACCTTCGCTTGCGCTAAGCCCCCCTCTTAACCTTCCGGCACCGGGCAGGTGTCAGGCCATATTCGTCATCTTAACGATTTAGCATAGCCATGTGTTTTTGGTAAACAGTCGCCTGGGCCATTTCTCTGCGCCCTGCTCATCGCAGGGTCCGCTTCTCCCGAAGTTACGCGGTCAATTTGCCTAGTTCCTTAGCCGTGATTCACTCGAGCACCTGAGGATTCTCTCCTCACCCACCTGTGTCGGTTTACGGTACGGGTCGCCTTGATCTTAACGATTCCTTGATTTTCTTGCAAGCATGCTTACCTGCGCTGTCCGATTGTCCGAAGACTCTCGGTACTGTCGGCTTTCAGTTGCCCTACGGCCTTCAACGCACTATTCCGTCAGTGCGCGGCAGTGTCACTCCTCGGTCTCAAAGAATCCCACAAAGCGAGTACCGGAATATTAACCGGTTTGCCATCAGATTCGCCTCTCGGCTTCTCCTTAGTCCCCGACTAACCCTGATCCGTTTAACGTTGTTCAGGAAACCTGGGGTTTTCGGTGTCAGAATTTCTATTCTGATTATCGTTACTTATGCCTACATTTTCTTTTCTGCACGCTCCAGCAGACCTCACGGTCCACCTTCGACGCTGTGCAGAATGCTCCCCTACCACGCGTATTGCTACGCGTCCTTAGCTTCGGCGACAGTTTTTATGCCCGGTCATCATCCACGCATCACCGCTCGACTAGTGAGCTGTTACGCACTCTTTGAATGAATAGCTGCTTCCAAGCTAACATCCTAGCTGTCTTAGCGGTGTCACTTCGTTTCGTCTCAACTTAAACTGTTCTTGGGGGCCTTAGCTGAAGGGCTGGGCTCTTACCCTTTCGCCGACGGATATTAGCACCCGACGACTCACTCCCGTCCTTTAATCTTCGCGCATTCGGAGTTTATCAGAAATCGATAGGCGATGAAGCCCTCTTTTCCTATCAGTCGCTCTACCTCACGAAGACACAGACGAGGCTGTCCCTAAAGACATTTCGGGGAGTACGAGCTATCTCCCAGTTTGATTGGCCTTTCACTCCTACCCACAGCTCATCCAAGCCCTTTTCAACGGAAACTGGTTCGGGCCTCCAGTGCCTGTTACGGCACCTTCACCCTGGCCATGGGTAGATCACTAGGTTTCGCGTCTGCTCCCGATGACTGAACGCCCTGTTCAGACTCGCTCTCGCTACGGCTTACGTCCCTGAAGGACTTAACCTCGCCATCGAGAAGCAACTCGTAGGCTCATTATGCAAAAGGCACGCCGTCGTCTTTCGACTCCGACCGCTTGTAAACGAACGGTTTCAGGTTCTATTTCACTCCCCTGTTCGGGGTGCTTCCCACCTTTCCCTCACGGTACTGGTCCACTATCGGTCTTCCGGTTATATTTAGCCTTGCGGCATGGTCGCCGCAGATTCAGACAGGATTCCACGTGTCCCGCCCTACTCAGGTGCCAATCTCGAACATACCCCGTTACCCGTACGGGCCTTTCACCCTCTGCGGACTGACTTTCCAGACAGTTCCGGTTCCTAGTATGTTCTTTATGACTGGTCCTACAACCCCGACTACGCCGTAACGTCGCCGGTTTAGGCTCTTCCCATTTCGATCGCCACTACTTTGGGAATCGATATTTCTTTCTTTTCCTGCAGGTACTAAGATGTTTCAGTTCCCTGCGTCTGCTCCGACTAAAAGTCGGCGACGGGTCTTCAACCCGCCGGGTTTCCCCATTCGGACATCTCCGGATCAATTCCTGTTTGCAGATCCCCGGAGCTTTTCGCAGCTTACCACGTCCTTCATCGCTTCCGGAAGCCAAGGCATCCTCCGTTCGCTCTTGTTCTCTTTCTCGTACTTTATTCAAGTGAATACATTGCGACATTTACGTCTCAATTCTTACTCGTTTGCCTTTGAAATTGCAGTCCCATATTACGCAACTCGAAAAAACTCGAATTTGTTATACAGACTATAATCTCTTTAACTTCTTTTACCTCGTTATCTCTCTCAGTATTGTCAATGATCTCTCAAATCCTCTCTTTGAAGTTTCCCTCATCGAAAGGGACGGCAAAGGTACACACTTTTTTTGAACTTGCAAATCTTTTTGAGAAATTTTTCAAAAAAAATCTTTCTCTGCGAATCTCGCCAACTGCGGGGAAAATCACCCACAGGTAGAATAAAACGATGCGCAACTGTGGGTAAATCTCCCCACAGTTGCGCACATTACTCAGAATAGCAACGAGTTATTCCGCGTAGAGGGTAATGAGGTTGCGGATGACAGCGGCCGCTTTTTCCATATTCTCGACGGTGACCCACTCGAACTTCCCGTGGAAGTTCAAGCCACCGGCGAAAATATTCGGGCACGGGAGCCCGCGAAAGGAAAGGTTGGCACCGTCGGTGCCGCCGCGGATGGGCTGGATGTGCGGCTGCACGCCGGCCATCTCCATCGCCTTGACGGCCTTCTCCACCACGTGGTAGTGCGGCTCCACCTGCTCGCGCATATTATAATATTGGTCTTTGACCGTGACGGTAGCCGTGCCTTCGCCGTAGCGGGCGTTGATGAAGTCGGCGCACTGGGCGATGACCTGCTTCTTGTGCTCGAACTTGGCGCGGTCGTGATCGCGGATGATGTAGGAGAACTGCGACTCCTCGACCGTGCCCTTGAGGCTGATCAGGTGAAAGAAGCCCTCGTAGTCCTGCGTGTACTCCGGCCGCTCTCTAACGGGCAGCAGCGCGTCGAACTCCTGCGCAATGTGCAGGGCGTTGCGCATCTTGCCCTTGGCGTAGCCGGGATGGACGTTGCTGCCCTGGATGCGCACGCTTGCAGAAGCGGCGTTGAAGTTCTCGAACTCCAGTTCGCCGACATCGCCGCCGTCCATCGTGTAGCCATAGTCGGCACCGAATTTCTTTACGTCGAATTTCACCACGCCGCGGCCGATCTCCTCGTCCGGCGTGAAGCCGATCTTGATCTCGCCGTGCTTGAACTCCGGGTGGGCCATGATGTACTGGACCGTGTCCATGATTTCCGCCACGCCGGCCTTGTCGTCGGCGCCGAGCAGCGTCGTGCCGTCGGTGGTCACGACCGTCTCGCCCTTGTGCGCGAGCAGTTCCGGGAACTCCGCGGTCTTCAGCGCGAGGCCGGGCACACCCTTCAGGGGGATGTCGGAGCCGTCGTAGTTCGGAATGATCTGCGGCTTGACGTCGGCGCCGGAGGCGTCCGGGGCCGTGTCCACGTGGGCGATGAAGCCCACGACGGGAACTTTCTTATCTATATTGGAGGGGATGGTACCCATCACGTATCCCCACTCGTCGAGGGTCGCCTGGACGCCGAGGGCCTCCAGTTCAGCCTGCAGCATGCGCAGGAGATTCAACTCTTTCTCGGCGGAGGGCTGGCTTTCGCTCTCCTCATTGGACTGGGTGTCCACTGCGACATAGCGCAGAAAACGGTCTAATATCTTTTCCATATAGGGTTATTTTTTCTTGGCAGCGATAATCATGTAAGCGCAGATGGCCACGAGCGGCAGGATCGCGATGGCTTCGGCACCAGAGGCGACGTGGCCGGGAGCGACGGTGTTCCAGGCGTCCATGAACCAGTCCACCTTGGCGAACTTCAGGATGGCGGAGACGACGCCCATCAGCGCGCCGCCGGCAATGAAGCCGCTGGCGATGAGCGTGCCCTTCTCCTGGCGGGCGGTGTTGACGGCCGCGTCCTTGCTGCGGGTGCTGACGTACCAGGAGATGGCACCGCCAAGCAGCAGCGGGAGGTTCAAGTCGATCGGGATGAACATACCGAGACAGAACGCCAGGGCAGGCACTTTGAAGATGGTCAGCAGGATGGCGATGACAAAGCCGATGCCGTAGAGGAGCCAGGGAGCGCTGCCGCCGCTCATCATCGGCTGGATGACGGCCGCCATGGCGTTGGCCTGCGGGGCCACCAGGGCGCCGTCGCCCGTGAAGCCGTAGGTCTTGTTCAGGATGAGCATCACGCCGCCCACGGTCGCGGCCGCCACGGCGATGCCGACAAATTTCCAGGCCTCCTGCTTGCGCGGGGTCGTGCCGATCCAGTAGCCGATCTTGAAGTCAGTGATCAGGCCACCGGCCGTGCTCAGGGCCGTGCAGACCACGCCGCCGATGACCATGGCGGCCACCATACCGGCATTGCCCTTCAGGCCCACCGCCGCGAGCACGAGAGCCGTGATGATGAGCGTCATGATGGTCATGCCGCTGACCGGGTTCGTACCCACGATGGCGATGGCGTTGGCCGCCACCGTCGTAAAGAGGAAGGCGATCACCGCGATGATGATGAGCCCGATGATGGCTTGCCAGATGTTATTGACAACGCCGCCGAAGGCGAAAAATGCGAACACGGCGAGCAGCGCGATGGCGATGCCCCAGACGACCGTCTTCATCGGCAGGTCCTCCTGCGTGCGCTCCGGCTTCTCGGCCACGGCGCCCGGCTTGCGCTTGAACTCGCTCGTCGCGAGGCCGACCGCGCTCTTGATCACGCCGGCGCTCTTGATGATGCCGATGATGCCCGCGGTGGCGATGCCGCCGATGCCGATGTGGCGGGCGTATTCTTTGAAGATCTGCTCGGGCGCCATCTCGGAGATGGTCTGGGTGATGCCCGTGCCCATCAGGTCGATGACGCTGCCGCCCCAGATGAGGTTCATCAGCGGGATGATGACCAGCCACACGAGGAAGGAGCCGCAGCAGATGATGAATGCGTATTTCAGGCCCACAATGTAGCCCAGGCCCAGCACGGCCGCGCCAGTGTTGAGCTTGAGCACGACCTTGGCCTTGTCCGCGACCACCTGGCCCCAATGCATGACCGTGGTGCTGAGCGTCTCAGCCCAGGCGCCGAAGGTGGCCACGACGAAGTCATACAGACCGCCCACCAAGCCGGCCGCCAGCAGGGTCTTGGCGCTCTTGCCGCCACCCTCGCCGCTGACGAGCACCTGCGTGGTGGCCGTAGCCTCCGGGAACGGGTACTTGCCGTGCATCTCCTTGACGAAGTATTTCCGGAAGGGAATGAGGAACAGGATGCCGAGGAAACCGCCCAGCATCGAGCTCAGGAACATCTGCCAGAAGTTAACGTCCAGGCCCAGGATGTAGATGGCCGGGAGCGTGAAGATGGCGCCCGCCACCACCACGCCGGAGCAGGCTCCGATGCTCTGGATGATAACGTTCTGTCCCAGGCCACCCTGCTTCTTGAGGGCCCCGGTCAGACCGACGGCGATGATGGCGATCGGAATGGCCGCCTCAAACACCTGGCCGACCTTCAGCCCGAGATAGGCCGCAGCGGCGGAAAAGAGGATGGTCATCAACAAGCCCAACGTCACGCTGTAGGGCGTGACCTCAAAGGGCTTCTCGTTCGGACTCAGGAGGGGCTGGTAATTCTCCCCCGGTTTCAACTCCCGGTGAGCGTTCTCCGGCAGGGACAGATTTTTGTTTTCGGGCTTCATGGCGCGCTTTCTTTTTTTCGTAGCGTTCTATGTATTTGCGCAGCTTGGCTGCATCGATTTCTGCCTGTTTGGCCAGGTGGGCGGCTTCGCGGGCCTCGCGCCTGGCTTTGCGCGCTTCCATGCGCGCCTGTTTGGAGGCTGCCTTGTCGGCATCACGCTGGTCCAGCGCCGCCCAACGGGCGTCGCGCTTGGCGATGCGCAGAGCGCGCTTGAGTTCGCGCTGCGACATGTACGTCGTATCGCGGGATTCGTCGATCGCGGTCGGCGAATGACGAAGGGTGTCGGATATGGCGAGGGAATCGGCGGGAGATTCGCCGATCGGAGTCGGCGAAAGACAGAGCGTATCTGTTTCGACGAATGACGTATCGTTTGGCTCCGTTTCGTCATTCGCGGGCCCTACCGGCGAATCTCTCCGGCTACGCTTCTCCCGGGCGGCTTCGAGCGACTTATACAGATCGGTCATGTGGCCGGGGAAATAGATGTCCGTCTGCGGGAAGGCCGCGTGCGGCCGGGCTTCGTAGGCCGCGCGCTCGGAGTCACGCACGACCATCGCCGTCACGTCGAATTTATCCTTCGGACGGAGCTCGGGCTGCCAGTTGAAGCCGCGCAGTTTGTGGTCGGCAGCCGGGAGCTGCACCACCGGATAGGCGTCGCTCTTGGGATTGTCGAAGTTATAGACGTGATCTACGTTGCTTTCGCCGTCGAAGGTCACCATCATCATCCGACTTTCCGTCTTGTTGACGGTGGCGATGGCGTCATTCTCCTCCAGGTAGAACAGGGCCGTGACGCCGCCCAGGGCGTCGAAACGGCGCAGCGAGGTGGAGTCGCTGAAGTACGCGATGATGTCCGTACTCTTGATCTGGTCGAAGTATCCGCCCGATTCCTCCGTATGGATGAAGGCGTTGGACAGGAGGTTGGCGCGCTCCATTTTCTCGTCCCGGAGCAGCACGAAAAGGCTGTCGGCGTTGTACTGCCGGTTCCCCTCGTTCCAGACGATGGGGTTCTTGTAGAGGCGGGCGATGGAGTCCAGGTCGCTGTAGCGCAGGGAGTCGCAGCGGACCTGCATGTCCTTGCGGAAGATCTTGATGTCCTTGTTGGCGAAGAGGAAGCCGATCTTGGTGCTGTCCGGCGCGGGAAAGGCCAGGGAATCGGGGGCTTCCGGAGTATCCATAGTCATTCCAGCCAACGCGCTGGAATCTTTCACCGCAAGGGTATCTGCTGTGCTTGGAGATTCCGGGTCAGGCCCGGAATGACTACCTGGGAGCCCGGATTGACTCGAGAGAGTGTCGGTTTCGGAGCGCAGCGACGCAGGGGGTTCGGGGGGTACGCCCCCCGTATTAGGGGCCGAAGGCCTCCGAAGCGATGCGTTTTCACGCATCGCTTCCTCGCGCTTCTGCGCGGCTTCTTCGGCCGCGCGGCGGCGATAGGCGGCAATCGGGTCGTCCAGCATCTCCGCGCGGCGCTTACCGGCCAGCGCGATCTCGTTCCCGTCCACGTCACACCTCGGCTGCGTCCAGTAAACGAAGCGCTTCGCGCCCAGGTAGGTCGTGTCCGGCTGTGCGCCGTCCTCGTCCCACAGGGCGACGGAAGCCTTCTCCTCCAGCGTCACGCGGGCAAGCGAATCCACGTACTGCAGCCGGTCGCCCAGCGCCGCGACGCGGCGGCTCTGGTCCTGGACCTGCACGCTGCCGAGCATCAGCAGGTCGTTTGGCGTACGGTAGTAGTAAAGGCTGTCGCTCCAGGATTCTTCGCTCTCGCCCAGACCGTGTACGTGGTCGCGGAAGAAGAAGGTCTCCTCCCCGCGCTCGTACCAGCCGCTGCCGGCCGAGAGCATCCGGCCGTCCTTCCAGAAATCGATTTCGGACAGAAAATCGGCCCGCTCCGCCCCGGAGTCGTAGCACAGGCGCTCCGTGCGCACGAAGATGGAGTCCGTGAACATGTTGACGTTGCCGCTGAAGTTGAACATGTCCCGGGCATTCTCGTAGGTACCCTCGTCGCTCTCGATGATCTGCCCGTCGGCGCTGATCATCGACGCGCCGCCCGAGAAGACGGCCAGGCTGTCCTGCGTGTTGTAATCCAGCACGTGCGTGCGGAGGACGTTGTCTTTCTGGTTGCGCAGTTCGACCACCCCGCCGCGGAACTTCGCGAGGCTCTCGTCAATGAGGTAGTCCAGCTGGCCGCTGGTCAGCACAGACTCGCCCTGCGTGAGCCGGACGTTGCCGAAACAGTTGATGATTTTCTCCTCCACGTGCCAGAGGGCCGTGTCGCAGGAGAGATAGGTTCCGTTATGCAGGAAAGTAGGGTCAACGGCCTTGCGCGCCATCCGCCCGTCTTTTTCCACCTGCTCCAGGGAGACAGCGTTGAGCAGGCGTACCAGCGAGTCCGTCTGCCCGGATGTTTGCTGGGCAGACAGCGGCAGGACTGCAAGCAGCAGGGCCGCGCAGAGGATCAGTCGTCTTTTCTGACTTTGGCAGACCATCCTTTCCGGGAGAACTCACAGTCCCCGAACAGGGGATCGATGATAATGTAGCTGCTTTCTATCTTGTCATCCAGGAACTTGTTGATGGCCGCCACGGTTTTCTCCTGCCGCACCTGGCCGAGCAACTCGGTATAGTCCGACTCGAAAGAGGCCGTGTGCGCCGGAACGATCTTGTCCAGGCGGACAATCTTGTAAACGAGGTTGCCATCGCGTCCTTCGTTGTCCAGCGAGGCGATCGGCTCGGAAATCTCGCCGACCTGCAGGTCCTGGATGGCCGCGTAGTCCTGCGGCTTCAGCTGGTCGATTTCGAAATAGGCGGAGCCGGTGTGCGGGTCGGCCATCTGGCCGCCGTTGGTGCGGGTCGGCGCGTCTTCGGAATAGAAACGGGCCGCTGCCTCGAAGGTGATCGTGCTGTCCAGGATCGCGGTGCGCAGGCTGTCCAGGCGGCGGAATGCTTTCTCCTGATCCTCCATCGTGTAGCTGGGCTTGATGAGGATGTGACGCGCGTTGAACATATCACCCTTCTTCTCCAGCACCTCGATGAGGTGGAAGCCGTCGGGGGTCTCTACAATCTGGGAAATGGTGCCGGGCTTGAGCGACATGGCGGCATCCGAGAAGGCCGGCCAGAAGATGGTCTTGGAGGCCATGCCCAGCTCGCCGCCCTTGCGGGCGCTGCCGGGATCTTCGGAGTACAGGCGGGCCAAGGTCGCGAAACGCTCCCCGTTGATGATGCGCTCGCGGATGTTGAGCAGACGCTCCTTGACGGCAATGGCAGCCGCCTCGCGGTCAGGATAGACGCAAATCTGGCTCATCTGGTATTTGATCGGCACGACAGGCAGCGAAGCCACGTCCGCCGTGTCGAGGTACTGCTTGACATCGTACGGAGTCAGATCAGGCAGCTTGCTGGCAATCTCCTGCTGCTCCTGCTGCGCGAGCGTCTGCTCCTCGATCTGGGTACGCCACTCCTGACGGAGTTTGTAGATCGGCTTGCCGAGGTAGCCGGCCAGCTCGTCCTCACCGCCTGCGCGGGTCAGCATTTCGGCCATGTACTGCTCCAGCTGGGCGTTCGCCTGGTCCTGGTTGACCGTCAGGGAGTCCACACGGGCCTGGGCAATGAGCAGTTTGGTCTGCATCAGGCCCTCGAGAATATCACAGCGGTTCGCGGGCACACCCTGGGCGCGCATCGCCTGCACCTGCCCCTCCACATCGGAGAGGGAAATCATCTCACTGCCCACGATGGCGACGGATTTGTCGATGACGCCGCGGTAGCGCTGGGCGGAAGCGGCGATGCAAAGGCCCGCCAGGGCGAGCGTCGCTGCACATTTCAAGAGCTTATTCTTCATTCTTGTAAACTACAAATTGTTTTCTTTCGAGCGCGTTTTCAAGCAAGTCCCGTTCCAAACTGTTCATCAGGTCGTGTTTTCTTGCGCTCATCAGGATATCGCGGATGCGCGGGGCGCAGTAATCCAGCGGCGCAGGACCGCTGTTTCGGATGTCGCACACATAGGCGACCATCAGATCAGCGCGGTCTGCCGGCTCATAGCGGATCGTGTCTCCTCGCAAAAGGGATAGCAATTGCGTGTATTCCAGGCCGAAATATTTGGCCAGTTCGTTGGCGTCCATCCAGGTGTCTGAGCTGTCAAACCAGCGCAGCGCCGTGGACTTGGCGAGCGTGTCCGCCCGCTGCACGTCGTCGTACTCCTGAGACGTCATCATCCTCAGGATGGCGTTGATGTTGGGCGAATCCTTCATCACGTCCACAAAGCGGACCTTAAGCACCGGGCGCTTGAGTTCGAAGTCGGACTTGTGCGCCTCGTAGTAGTTTCGCACCTGCTCGTCCGTGACCAGGGTGTCCAGACGGTCGTTGATGTAACGCTGTTCGTAGCGGTATTTCAGCAGGGAACGACGGAAATCCTCCAGCTCGGCGCTCACGTCGAGCTCACCCTTCGACAGCTCCCGCTCCGCCACGTCCAGGTAGAGCAGGTCCATCGCCCAGCTGTTGATGTACTGCTTCGCCAGCCGGGCACTGTCCTCCGGGGAGACCAGATTGGGGATGAAACGCACCACTTCCGATTTGTAGAGCTTGTTCTTGCCGACTTTCGCTACCACCTGATCATCGTGCACCAGCGACGAGATCGCATTGCAGGACCCCAGCAGGGCCGGCAGCAGCAACAATATGAGGATTTTCCGCATAACTCGCAAATATAACAAAAAAATAGTCATTCCGGGCTTGACCCGGAATCTAGTTCTCTGCAGCGATCGCCTCGATCATGCTGTCGAGGATGGGCATCGCCTGGTAGGAAGAGGCTGTGCAGTTATTGGTCATCAGCGAGAAAACGATGGTCTTTTTCGGGTCGCCGTCGGAGGAAAGGATATAGCCGCTGAAGCAGCGCACGCCGTTCATCGAGCCGCTCTTCATGTGGATGCGGTCCTTGAACTCCTGCTGCGCCTTGTCGAAGCGGCCCTCGAGCGTACCCTTGGCGCCCGGCACCGGAAGCGAATCGTAATAAGCGTTCCAGACGGGCAGGGTCATCATTTTCCGGAGGAAGCGGACAAAGAAGTCCGGCGAGACGTAATTCTTGCGCGAAAGGCCGCTGCCGTCGAACTGGCGGCAGGCGCCGTCCGGGCGAAGCCCCATCTTGCGCAGGCCGGCCTCGGCCGCGTCGTCGAGATCATCCTGCCGGGCGGTCTTTCCCAGCTGCATGGCGACCGTCTTCAGCAACGCTTCCGCGTAGAAATTGTCGCTCTCGCGGTTGGTGTCCGCGACGATGTCCGAGAGCGGCGCCGACCAGGCACTGCCCGCGATGCGGATGCTGTCCACGGCGGCTGCCCGTCCGCGCGGCGCGCCGGGCTCCAGCGAGGTACGGATGTCGCCCAGCTGGGTGACGTCGCCCCAGCCGCCGGTCACCTCAACGCCCTCCGAACGAAGGAAATTGTGGAAATAATAGGCACAGGTGAAGGCGCCGTAGGCGTTCGAGCACTCCAGCGTGTAGCCCCGGCGGTCCGCCGGGAAGGAACCCGCGATCTCGCCCAGCGGGACGAGCGTGGAGTTCACGTAGTAAAGCGTATTGGACGAGCGGGCCGCACCAGTGACGGTGTGGTTCTCGTAGCGCATCCAGGGGGTCTCGGGATACTGGACACGGTAGTTCACCGCGCTGCCGGATGCCCCGGGGGTGATATAGAAATTCTGGGCGTTCTCGAAAAAATTGAGGCCGCTCGGGCCGGCGCCGTAGTTGGTGCCCAGGTCGTCGAAACTCCAGCCCAGGTTCTGCGGCGTGTGGTCGTTGAAATAGCGGGGATCGCCGAGGACGCGGCCGTCGATGCGGCGGATGCCGGCGTCATAGAGCAGCTGCGCCCAGGCACCGAACGTGGTGCCGAGCCCGTCCGTGCTCTCGGAGCGGGAACCCGTCGTGGGGTCGCCCCCGCCGAGGATATAGACATCCCCGTGGAGCGTACCGTTTTCAAGGGTGCCGGTATAGCCCAGACGCGTTTCAAAGCGGAAATTGGAACCCAGCAAGTGCAACGCCATGCCCGTGGTCAGGAGCTTGACGTTGGAGGCCGGGACGAGCTTCTGGCGATGGTTGACAGAGACGATCGTGTCACCGTCCGCGCGCACGGCCAGCACGCCCACGAGCGAGGAGCGGAGCGGCTCCTTCGCGCAGATCGCGTCGATGGTCTGCTGCGCCTGGGTCCGGGGAATACCAGCAGTCGCGCTCCATGCCAGAAGCAGGAGCGCGACTGATATCAGGGTTTTGGTAATCCTCATTTGACCGCTTTCTTCACGGCGGCGCTGAGCTTCTCGTAGAGCGCGTCCGTCTTGGAAAGCACTTCCTTGCGGAGCTCGTTGTAGTAAGCTTTCTTGGAACCCTCGATCGGGCCGTTCACCTTGTCGCGAAGCTCGTTGTAGAGGTCAATGGCCTCTTCCATCAGCTCGCTGCAGTTGGCGTCAGTAACCTTGGGGTTGACGCAAGCGACGACGGAGCAATCCTCCACGAAGGCGCTCAACACATACTCGATGTCCTTTTTGATGTCTCTAAGATTCATAACGTTTCGTATTTAACCGTGCAAAGATAAGCATTTTTTCAATAATACCACGGCCGGGCAGCTACGCTGCGGATGCCTTCGCCCGTATCGACGTGCCCCAGGATCCGGCGGACAGCGAGCGGCTCGCGGTCATAGAAGTCCTCGCCGTCGGGCGTCAAGGAGCTGATGCGCACGACCTGGGAGGAGTGGATGATCTTCTTATCCCCGTAGTACATCGCCACGTGGGCGACCACCATTTTCTTTTTCGCCGTAGCGGGCGTGCCGTAGAAGAGCAGGTCGCCGGGCAGCATTTGGTCGAAGTCGTACGGGACCTCCTCGCCGGTGTAGATCTGCTCGCGGGCGTTGCGCGGCAGGACGATCCCGCACTGGCGGTAAACAAACTGCGTGAAACCGCTGCAGTCGAAGTGCTTAATGCTCGCCCCGCCCCACATGTAGGGCGTGCCCAGGAAGCGGCGGGCCGTCGCGAGGAGGTTCTCGCGGGTGGCCTCGCGGGTGCTGACCCATTCGTCGAAATCCATCACCTCATAGGCGCGCACCCAGCCTTCCCGGCCGGAAGGCAGGAACACCTGCACCCAGCCGCGGCGCGCCTCCGTGCCTTTGCGGACCAGGTCGGTAAGCGTGAAATCGCCAATGCGCGCCGCCACCGTGGACGGCTCCGCAAAGATATGCGTGTATTCTACACTGCAGACATACTTCGGCGCGGCGACCCAGGCGTCCTTGCCCGCCTCGTCCATGAAGGCGACGTTGAGCTCGGTCGTCCAGACATCCTTGTAGTCCGGGGCATCGACCTGGCGCCAGTAGCGCTCGGCGCCCTTGACGCGCAGCACCGTGCCCATCAGGCACTGTGTCTCGTTGCCGGATTCGTAGTCCGGCTTCAGCCGCAGAAAGCAGGAAGAGGAATTGACGACCGCCCACTCGGGGCCGTCGTAGGTCTGCGCCTGAAGACCGGGAGCCAGGGTCAGCAACAACGCGAAAAGAAGAAGGATCCGTTTCATAAGGACAAATATAATCATTTTCCGTCGAACCGCGCGTGGATAACAAGTGACTAACGGTCAGCCATTAACGAAAATGGCTCTGCCCGAAATCGGACAGAGCCATCAGTATAGTTTATTGGTCTTCAGCGGGTTACCGTCCACGCTATTTGTTCACCTGCGTCGCGAGCAGCTCGTCGAAGGCCTTGCGGGACATCTGGCCGTCGAGGCAGATGAAGGTCACTTCATCGGGCTCGGCGGAGAGCATTACGAAGCCTTCGATGGTCTTGTCGTTGCCCATGGTGAACATCCGGACGACCTCGCCGTCGTTCTTGGCCTCCATCAGGAGCTCGTACTTGCCGGCATTGATGAAGCGCTCGGCGTCAGCGCGCAGGGCGCTGTTGATGGAAGCGTTCTCGCTATTGAGAATGTACAGGCCCGTGAGCGAACGGATGATGGAAGAGAAGTTGACATTCTCCTCACCGACTTCCAGGTCGGGGATGCGACCGATCATGCGGAACATGGCCGGGGAGACATAGACGGCGGAGACGTTCTCCGCATCGGAGTATTTCTGGTAGATGCTCTTACCGTTCTGGGCGAAGGCAGAGAAGGTGAGCAGCAGGGCTGCAAAAAGGATAATTATGCGTTTCATTTTTGGATCTTGTTAAGGGTGTTGTAAGGCATGTCGGCGGTCTGCTCCGCTTCGCGGACGATATCCATGCCGACGGACATTTTATCGGAAATGGTCTGGAAGGCCTTTTCCACTTCGGCGTAGGCCAGCAGCGGATCGTCGAAGGTGTCCTTCGGGCCGCGCTGCGGCAGCGCGACCAGGGCTGCCGCAGCAGCCGCCACGGCCAGCGAGGCGTAAGGGATCCAGCGGGCGGGACGGGGCCGGGCGGCTTCCGCGAGTTCGCGGGCGGCCAGGGCCTCTCGCAGGCGGCGCTCCAACCCATCAGGGACGGGGGCGGCAGTCTCCGCTGCTTTCTGTTCCAGCTCTTCGAGGCTGAGGTTTTCTATTTCTTCGAGGGTCTTCATATCACATTCCTTAATTTTCGGCGCGCTTGCGATAGCAGCACGCGCAGGGTCAATTGATTCATTCCGGTACGCTCCGCAATCTCCTCGTAGGAGAGCCCGTCCAGGGTCCGGAGCGTGAGCACTTCCCGCTGCCTGTCAGGCAGGGACTTGATGGCGTCCAGGACCTTGGCGAGACGCTCTTTCTCGTCCACCGCTTCGTCCTGACGGCCCGGCCACTCGGGCTCGGGCAGAACGGCGGGCGTCTCCATTTTCCGGCTGCGCCGGATGCGGTCCAGGCAGAGGTTGCGCAGCACTCGGATGCCGTACCCCTTGGGGTTGCGGATGCCGTCCAGCGCATCGCGCCCACTCCAGAGCTTCAGGAACAGTTCCTGCACAGCGTCCTCCGCTTCGGCCTCATCCTCAAGGATATAGAAGGCTACGCGGTAGAACTCACCGGCGAGGGAGAGCCACTCGTTCTGGAAACGCGCGTTCGTCATTGGGCTGCGATTTTACCGATCACGTCCAGGGGAAGGCTGCCGAACATGCAGATCAGCGCGCAGTCGCTGGGCGAATGGAAAACAATGTCCCGCACCAGGCCCGTGGCGTCGTCCAGGACGCCGAAGATCTGCACTTTCTCGCCATCGTCCTTGACTTCCATCAAGATCTCGCGCTTACCCAGTATGCTGGAAAGGCGACGGTTCACCCGCTCGCGGACCTCGGGAGCAGCGCTCTCGTATTCCATCACGGTCACGCCCTTGATGCCGCGCAGCGCCTGGCGGATCTCGCGCATGTCGTCGTCGTTGTCATCGACATGGACGGCGACGCCCTTGACCAGGGCCGTGCCGAGCCATCCCATACGCATCACCTCAACGCCGTCGCAGTGGCGGAATTCGGACACGACGGAAGCCACCTCCCGCTGGGAGACATTCTTCTTGTTCGGCCGCGCGGCGGAGGCCGTCAGCGGCAGCAGGAGAAGCAGGATCAATAAATACTTTTTCATATATCACAAACTAATTATCGGATCGGGAGCTTCCGTTTCTCCGCTATCGCGCTACGCGTTGTTTCGCGCGACCCTGTCCGGGAGAATGGCTCCGAAACGGAACACCCGCTCCGATAATAAGACGAACGACATCTTCAATTGTTAACACAAATTTTTGCTGTGAGCTGCAAATGTATGGCCATTAACGAATTACTGTTTTGTACTCCCCCGAAAACCGGGATACTACAAAACAGCAATTCATTGATTTATAATCAAATATAGCTCACAGGCTTATACCGGGTCCGGGAGGATGATGACCACGGTGCCCAGCTTGACGCGGGATTTCAGGTCGAGAATATCCTCATTGCGCATGCGCACGCACCCTTCCGTAGCGCGCGTCCCGATGCTCTCCGGGAAGGGCGTGCCGTGGATGCCGATATCGATGAAGCCCGGCACGTTCAGACGCAGGAACCAGGGGCCGTAGGCGTCCTTGACGGGACCCTTGCCGTCCTTGAAGTCGTGCGAGAGGCCCTTGGCGTTGAGCAGCTCGTTGATCTTGAAGGTCCCTTCCGGGGTCTTGTGGTCGCCGCGGACCTTCTTGGGGCCGTAGTTGACGGCGCAGGAGATGCCGTACTCCTTGATGGGCGCGCCCTGATCGTCCACGAGCGTGAGCTTGAGCGCCTCCTTGTCGACGACAATGAACGGGGCGGAATCCACCTGGTCAAGATACTTCGCGAACGGAGCCTGTGCCCGCACGCCCAGCGCCGGCAGCAGGGCCAGCAAAAGGAAAAGGACTTTCTTCATAACGGAGACAAAGATAATCAAAAAACGGGCCGCATCGTCAAGCCGCTACTTCTCCACGCGGTTCGGGCCGCCCGGAGTGGGTTCTGCGCTGATGCGGAAGTCCTCGCAGAGGCGGTCCACGTCGGCGCCGTCCGGGAAGCGGGCTAGGCTCTGCGGGCCGCGGGCCATCTGCGGGTTGCGGGCCAGCACCCAGGCCGGGACCGGCGCAGGTGCAACGGCCTGGCAGCCGCCGCCGCGCTGGTCACCCTCCAGCACGGCGAGTTCCGGGCTGGTGATGGTGCCGTTGGCGCTGGAATTGCTCTGCTGCGAGCCGTAGACGATTGCGTCCAGGACTGTGCCGGATGCCGGATCGACCAGGGCCACGCTGCCCGCCGTAGCGGAGGGTGCATAGCTCAGGAACAGGCCCGGAGTCGGTGTCCAGCCACCGCCCAGGGGCTGCAGGGCGTCGCCGCTGCTGTGCGCAAAGCGCGTGGCAGGCTCGAAGCTGATGCCCGTGCCGGGGCAGGAAACGTCCACGCCGGAGGCATGGTCGCGCAGCAGCGGCTGCTCCAGCTCGACGAGGCCCGGGTCGTGCGGCCGTTCCTGTTCGCCGAACTGGCGGACATACGGTTCCGCGACCACGAGGACCTGCTTCACGGTGACGATTTCCGTGCGGTCGCCCGTGCTGACCGTCAGCACGGAGCCCGGCTGCAGATTCGACGTGCCGACGATGCAGAGCTGCGTGTCGCCGGCCCTGGCGTCCCGCGCGAGATTGCTCTGCGTCGCGGATGTGCCGACGGCGGTCACCGTCACTTCTTCATACTGCCCGCCCAGGTCGATGCCCAGCTTGTCGCCCACGGCGAATCCCGCCACGGACGTGGCCGGGAAGTTATTCACCCCTGCCGGGAAATGGAGCTTCGGCCCCGTGGAAATGGGGCTGAAGACCGTGGTGGCCGGTGCCGCCGGCGCGGCGGGATCCACCGGTAGGAGGAGGTACGCCCCCGCCGCCAGTTTCGTCCCTTCCGGGAAAGTCAGGGCCGTCACAGAGGCCCAGCCGCTGCGGCGAACCCGGAGCTCGAGGCCCGACAGATCGGCCTCGGCGGCCTCGGCGTTATAGATTTCTACGAAAGGATCATCCAGGCCGACCTCGTTGATCTTGACCGCATCCGCGCAGCGGATCGGAGTCGCGAGCGCGGCCGATCCTTCCTGCCAGTGGGCCTCCACCGACAGTTCGCCGGACGTGCGCGCGAGGCTGCCGGTCAACAGGTAGGTGACGGTGGCCGTCTCGCCCGGCTGCAGGCTGGTCGCGAATTCGCTCTCGCGGCTGAGCGACCAGTCGCGGGACACAGAAAAGTCCAGCCGGATATCCGTCATGGGCGCGTCGGTGACGTTCTCCAGCGTGACTTCCAGCTGCTGGCCCTGTCCCGGCCGGAAGGTCACCAGACGCGACAGGGAGAGCGGATAGGGGCGGTATTTCGCGGCCGCGATGTTCGCCTGCACGGCGGCGATCGCCTCGTCGGTCGGATAGCCGACCGTCATCACACCCTCGAAGAAGGTGCCCGCGGAGCCGTTGCCATTGTCCCCGCCGTTGCCGAGCAGCATGCCGCCCTTCTTGTGCATCGGGAAATAGGCGTCGCTGTCGGGCGTGCCGGGGCGCACGCCGCTGTAGAAGGTGGTCAGCTCGGGCTGCGTGGCGTCAGCGCCGCGCAGGTCCCACTGGTTGCCGCCGCCTCCGTTCACGTACACGCTCACGAAACGCCAGTCCGTGATGGACGGGACGTCGTTCTGCTTGGCGCCGTAGCCGGAGAAGAGGCCCGCTTCCATGTCGGACATGATCCAGGGGCCTTCGCCGTTGCCGCGGCCCCAGGCCGTGGACGTGCCGAAATAAGTCGTCTCCATCGTGCCCGTGCCCACGGCGCGGCCGTTGGTGGAGGAGTTGCCATAGTCGAAGCAGCAGCCGCTGTCGAAGTGCTTGCCGTCGATGACGTAGTACATGCCTTCCGGCTCGTCGTCGATGGCGAGTCCGCGGGCGTTGTTGCAGCGGTAACCCATGCCGGGCATGATGAACACGCCATAGACTTTATGGCCGTCCAGCCACGCCGGGGCCATATTAGCCAGGGCGGCGTTGTTGAAGCCTCCCTTGTCCGGGCCAAGGAAGGTCCCCGGCGGCGCAGGCAGCAGATCGTTGCCCATGCCGGACTGGTCGTAGATGACCGTGATGCGGCCGACGGTCCCGCTGCAGAAGTTATCCTGCAGGACGGCGTCGGCGTAGCCGTCCTTCGTGGCGTAGATGTCGAGCGTGGCCCCGTCGGAGTCTCGCTGCACCTGATACAGCGGCCCCCGGTAGCGGGAGTCCAGCAGGCGTGTGGTACTGTGGGCGGTCACACAGGGTGTTCCTGCCGCCCGGTAGATGTCGCACGGACCCGCTTTCGGGCCGGAGCAACCGGCGGCGGCGATTAACGCCGGAATCAAGGCCAGTATGATTCTTTTCATTATTTCACCGGTTTCAGTCTGAGGATACCGATGGAGTTCTCCGGCATCGTGAACTCAAAGCTGCCGCAGACGCTGCCAAGCGCCTTGGTGTGCGGCACCACAACGTCGTTGTACTTGACGCGGCGGCCGAAGCGGAAGGCCATATTCACCAGCGCGGGGCGCTCGCCGGCGGCCGGATTGCCGACCATAGGCGGCGTGGCGTAGTCCGGATGGTTGGAATAGTAGTTCTGGCTGCCCTGATTCTTGACGGAGGTATCGTGCGAGGACACGAATTCCACCGTCGCCTCGTAGCGGACGCCGTTGCCGGTCTGAACCGTCAGCAGTTTGTCCGCCGCCTCGGCATTGACGAACTTGACGAAGATTTCACCCGTCTTCGTGTCGATGGTCGGTGAGGTATAGACCTTCTCATCCACGAGCTCGCCGTTCATCACCTCCGACATTGCGAAAGCGCGGTCGCCCGCCACGGAGAAGAGCTGCTGGTACCAGTAGTTGCAGGAGCGCCACAGGCCCCGGTTGTCGAACCAGATGAGGTTGGAATCCCACTTGTTGAAGCCCTTCTTGCAGAAGAGCGGGGCGTAGGCCGCCATCACGACCATGTCGGAGTTGCGCTCCAGGCTGGTCCAGTAGGCCGCCTCGGCGAGCGCCGAGGAATAGGCGTTGTTGGCGTTGTTGTTGGCGAATTCACCCACGAACACGCGCGTGGGCTTGCTGCGGTCGTAGGTGTGGCCTTCGTTGCCACGCTCCTTGCCGGGATTGTAGCGGTCGCGGTTGCCGAAGAACCAGTCATCGTTCTTATAGTAGTGCTCGTCCACGATGGTATCGGGGTACTTGGCATCGATGATGGCCATGTTGGTGTTGAACTCCCGGCCTGCATCGAAAGCGCCGGCCGTGGAGACGATGGTGATCTCCGGATATTTCTCCTTCACGGCCTTGTACATAATGTCAAAACGCTCCCAGAACTCGGGACCCTGGTTCTCGTTGCCGATGCCCAGGTACTTGAGGTTGAACGGAGCCGGGTGGCCCAGCGCGGCGCGGCGGGCACCCCACTCGGTGGTGAGGTCACCGTTGCAGAACTCGATGAAGTCGAGCGCGTCCTTGACAAAGATGCTGTAGAAGCGGTCCCGATCGGCCTGGGTCTCCAACGGAGCGATGTACTTGTGGCCCGCGAACTGGCAGGTGACGCCGTTGTTGAGGACCGGCAGCGGGGTGGCGCCGAGGCCCTCCGCCATCAGCAGGTACTCATAGAAGCCGATGTACTGCGAAGTCCAGTAGCCCCAGTGGTTGCGGAAGCCGATGCGCTCCTCGCGCGGGCCGATGGAATTCTTCCAGAACACCTGGCCGAAGTAGTTCGGGCCTTCGGAGGCACAGCCGCCCGGGAAGCGCATAAAGGTCGGATGGAGGGCTTCCAGCGCCTCCAGCAGGTCTTTGCGGAAGGGGCCGTACTGACCGCCCTTCCAGAGTTCGGAGGCCTCCGGCACGAGGGTGACGAAGTCCAGCCAGAAGGTGCCCTTGGCGTCAGCCACAATGGCCAGGCGGCTGTCGACGGAGCGCTCCGCGGTCAGCGTGCCGGTGTACTGCTGCCACTTCTTGCCGAGCTTGGAGATGGTGACGACATTGGAGTTCCGGTTGCCGGCGGCATCCTCCAGATAGACGGAGATGGTGCCCTTGTATTTCTTGCCCTGCAGGTACAGGCCCAGTTCGTAGTTCACGCCCTCCTTCGCGGGGATGGAGGCCACCTGCGTGTTGTTGGAGTAGGTGGCGTTCTGGCCGCCGCCGTACTCGGCGATGCCGTAGCCGTTGGCGGCGATGCCGTAGCCTTCGCCCGGCTGCTCGATATCGAAGCGGACGGAGTACTGCTTGTAGCGCAGCTCATCGTCGTATTTGTCGTTGGGATCGTAATCATACCAGCGCGTCAGCTTGGCAACCAGCGGCTGGTCATCCACGACGCGGGCGCTGCCCAGGGCGCCTTCCTTGCGGACGACCGTCCAGCCGAAGAAGGTGGTGTCGCTCTGCGAGAATTCGTTCTCGGGACCGTCCGGAACCTTGTAGGCCTGGAAGGAATTGTTCTGGATGAGCTGAGCGCAGATGCCGCCGTCAACGCTCTGGTTGATGTCCTCGAAGAAGATACCGGCCAGGGTCGGGCTGATGTGGATGCCGAGCTGATCCGGCTGCAGGGTGAGGCTGCGCTTCTCGCTCGCCTTGAAGCCCTGGAGTTCGAGCATCTTGTCCGCCATGCGGTAGCCCATCAGGCGCATGCCTTCGGTGCTGAAGTGGAACTGGTCGCCCGTGCTCTCGCAGCCGAGCGCCGAGATCACGTAGGCGTTCGGCATCACTTCCGGCAGGTGCGGCAGCACCACCTCGTTGAAAGCGGCGCAAACGCCATCCTGCTCGGCATATTTCAGCTCACCTGCGAGCAGCGGGATTTCGTTGGGATCGAGCCCCAGCTCAGCGCAGAGGTCGTCGTGGATCTTCTTCACGCGGCCCGGCCAGGCGGCGTCGTCCGGGTTGGACTCGCCCTGATGCAGGAGCATGCCCTTGATGACGCCGTACTTCTGCGCCTCGCGGGCAGTCTCCAGCAGGCGCTGGTAGGGGTTCATACCATATTCCTTCGCCATGCCGATGAGCCAGCTGCGCGACGGGTCGGCAGCCTCCATCGCGAGGTATTCCTCGCAGGCGTCCTTGTCCCACAGCTCCAGCTTCGCGCCCGCCACGGAAACGTTGATCACGCCCACGCGGTACGGCTCCGGAAGCGCCTCGATCATCTTGCGGCCGAAGAAATCGACCGGACCCATGTTGGTGCTCTCGCGGCAAATGGGCGGCACGGCGGTGTACCAGTGGCCGCGCTCGCGCTGGAAGCGCGGCATGTCCACGGCCGCCATGAACTCGAAACGCGGATCGTTGAAATCCTTGTCCTGCTCGGCCGGGCGGGCAGCCGCCTCCATGTTGGACTGGCCGAAGCAGAGGTAAATAAAGAAATTAGGATCGGGGGTCTGCGCAAGCGTGACGGCGCAGAGGGCCGCGAACAGGAATATGGTCAGAGTCTTTTTCATAACCACAAATATAAGGAATAAATCCCGGCTTTCTCCGGGATTCGTTCCAAAAGCTATCCAGTTTTTTATCCTGCCGTCATTTACCGGCTGCCACCGCCGCGGCTGCCGCCGAAGGAGTGGTGGCCGCCGCCGTGGGAGAAGTGCCCGCCGCCACCGGAGCTGCGGTGGCTGCTACCACTGCTGCTCCCGCTGCTGCCGGAGTCGGACCAGGTCGTAGCGACCCGGGCGTTGCGCAACGCCGAGGCGGAGATGCTGCCGGAGTAGGACATGACGGTATAGAGGGAGGCGCCGTTCAGGATCCGCGAGAGCTTGGAGAAATCCGCCGGGTAGAGCTTCTCGAACTGCTTCGCCACCTTGTCGGCGATGCCGAAGAGGGCGGCGAACACGAGATAATCCTGCCAGAGCGTCACTTCGATGGCGCCGCGCTCCTTACTGAGGGTGAAGTCCTCCAGGAAGTTCCTGAACTCGATCAGGTGGCGAGCCTGCGCCTGGCCTTCTTTGTTGAGGCGGTCGCTCTTTTCTGTATAGTGCCGGTCCTCGAACCACTTGCGGCCGAGGGTCAGGGCGCGGGACGGGACGTCGGAGAAGCGCTTGAAAGATTTCTTAGACCATTTCTCCAGCTCGTCGGCCTCGAGAATGAGGTTTTTGCCGCTGGCTTCGCGCACCATCGCGAAGAGGTCGTTCTCCAGCACTTCCTTGAAGCTGGTCTGCTGCTTGAAGGAAAGGTTCACGCGGTTCTTGTTCTCCGGGTCGGGAAGCACCTCCACCACGCCTTCCAGGACCCATCTGAGGAAGTAGGCGCCGATCAGGCGGTTCGAATAGTCTTTGTCCCAGGCGCTCATGGTGTCGCCCTTGGTCAGGACGTAATAGGCGGCCGGGATGCTACCCTTCAGCGGTACGTCGCGGTACCAGCCTTTAACCTTGCGGGAACCGAAAATCTTCTTCTCGAATTTCCAGCCGAGGATATGATAGTTGAAGGAGAAGACCAGGAAAATGATCGCGGCGAGGATGATCCAGCCCACCGGCGTGAACAGCAGGAGGCCGAGAATGATCAGGATCCAGGCGAGGATGTCTCCGATCCCCACCTTTTCTTTATAGTCGCTGCCCTTGAAGGCGATGTCCATGATGGCCTCGAAGGCTTTGTCGTACTCCACGGCAGGGGTCAGCAGGTCCGGGTCGAATCGAACCAGCACCGTCATCGCGCTCGAAGAGCGGAAGGGCTCCAGCGATTCGGCGCGCACGGCACCGTCTTCCACGAAGATCTCGCTCTCGCTGCGGAAGCCCCACACCTTCACATTCTCCTCCGTCCAGTCGGGCCCGCCCGTCTCGTTGACCAGCAGGACCTTGACGTGCTGGGGCGGCGCGCAGAGGCCGGGATTCACGAAGGAGAAATACAAACCGTTGTACTCGCCCATCTTCATCACCATACCCGAGACGGTGTAGCGGACTGTCCAGACATGGTCGCCGTAGTCGCCCTGCCCCCAGCAGAGCTCCACGCCATTCTTCTTACGGACGATGCCGCAGCGGCCGCGCTTCTGTTCGCGCGTGCGGTCGGTATCCCAGCCGTCCCCTTCTGCGACGAAGTCTTCGCCGTTCTCGCTGACCTGCAGGTCCGAGATCTCGATCGGTCCGAGGTGGTCGAAGGGCAGGTAGAACTCCGTGCCCGAGACGACATTCACGTCCCAGACCTGCGTGATCCGGGCGCTGCCGTCCGGGCGGATGACCACGGTCTCGTCGATGTTGCGGATTTCCTGTCCGGCCAGGGTGAAGGCGGCCAGACAAAGACAAAGAAGGGTGGCTAGTATTTTTTTCATCCCAGGGAAGTTTTACAGGTTCGCGAAGTTACGTTTTTTTGACAGAATCTGGTATAAAGTTTATGGTATTTTCAGGACAAATAAAGTATCTTTGTCCAAAACCACACATCATGAAACGAATCTGCCTGATCCTTTCCGTGCTGGGTCTTGCCCTGTCTGCTTCGGCCCAGAATCCTTATCTCCCGCTGTGGGAGCATCTCCCCGACGGCGAACCCCGCGTATTCGAAGATCCCGACCAGCCCGGGAAATACCGCGCCTACATCATCGGCTCGCACGACATCACCTACACCGCCTACTGCGGCAGCGACATCCGCATGTGGTCCGCGCCCGTCGAGGACCTCTCGCAGTGGCGCGACGAGGGCCCGATCTTCACTTGGTTCGTGGACGGGCAGTGGGACACGATGTACGCCCCCGACCTCGTGGAGGTGACGGACAAAGCCACAGGCAAGAAAGTATATTATTTGTACCCGCACTCTCGCGGGCGCGGGCGCGTAGCGATGGTCTGCCGGGGCGATCGTCCCGACGGGCCCTTCTTCCCGGTCAACGCCACGGCGGACGGCCGCGGCTGCCTGCCCGGCTCGGTCATCGACTTCGACCCGTCCGTGTTCATCGAGCCGGTGACCAATAAAAAAGATCCCGACTTTGCACGTGGTTTCCGCGCCTACGCCTACTATGGCTTCCAGCACTCGACGGCCATCGAGCTTGATCCGGACACGATGTACTCCGTCCGTCCCGGCACCGAGGTGCACGACTATTTCCTGCCCGCCAGCGCCCGCTACGGCGTGGTGCGCGACCCCGAGGGGACGGAGTATCCCTCGCTCTACAAGGGCCAGAACCCCGGCGAATTCAACTTTTTCGAAGCTTCCAGCATCCGCCAGGTGGGCAACAAATACGTAATGGTCTTCTCCGGCTACAGCGGCCCGGACTATGGCCTCGAATCCACCAACTCCGCCCTGCGCTATTGCTACGGCGACTCGCCCCTCGGCCCCTGGCGCTCCGGCGGCGTGCTCGTGGACTCGCGCGGCGTGGTGCCTGACGAGAACGGCGAGCACCTGATGACGGCCAACGCCGCCCACAACACGCACGGCTCCCTGCAGGAGATCAATGGCCAGTGGTACGTCTTCTACCACCGTCCGCCGCGCGGCTTCGGCAACGCCCGCCAGCCGATGGTGGCGCCCGTCAAGATCGAGTGGGACAAGAAGAAGGTAGCCGACGGCGGCCAGGTCCGCATCACGGCCTACGATCCGTACGCCAAGGACGAGAAGTGGGTGGCTGCGGCGGCCGACGGGCAGACCTATACCGGCGCTGAGGTCACGAGCGAAGGCTTCCAGATCTACGGTCTGCCGCCCTACCGCTACTATTCCGCGGGCTACGCCTGCTACATGACCGACCAGAACTGGATGCAGGACAACCACGATGTGTGGGATAACAACATGGACCTCGCCGGCATCAAGAACGGCGGCATCGTCGGCTTCAAATACTTCGGCTTCGGCGGTCTCTCGCAGGACAGCAAGGGCGTGAAGGCATTCGCCGGCACCCGAGCGGGTGACGGCACCATCCTCAACCTCTTCCTGACCCCGGGCGGCAAGGGCGCCTTCAAGATCCACGTGATGCTGGACGGTCCTTACGCCAATACCTTCTGGCAGGGCCGCGAGATCGCGGTCATCGAAGTCCCCGCCGACGCGCCGCGCGAGTCGCAGGCGTTCCGCGTGGCCGTGCCGCTGGTGGAGGGCCTGAGCGGCAAACACGCCATCTACCTCGTGGCTGAGGGTCCTGAGGTGCCGGAACCGCCCCAGCCGCACTTCCCGGGCTTCCGCCCGAACACGCCGCAGCGCCCGGTCGGTCTCTTCGACCTGCACGGCATCGGCTTCTGCAAGGCGAATGAGTACCTGGACCGCCCGAGCGTGCCGTCCGTCCGCATTCTCTGCGACGGGAAGGATCTCGCCGTGCCGACCACGCCCATCCGCTGCTCCAACGCCAATGGCCTGACGGACCAGATCCGCTACCAGGTCTATGCGCCGGTCCAGAAGGGTTCGACCCTCGAGGTGAAGGCCTCCGATCCGGGTGTGCAGATCCAGGTCAGCCCGCTGGTCGAAGGCCGCGCCACCGTCACGTGCACCTACAAGGGCCTGCAGAAGATTTATCTGATTAATTAGCCGTTATTCGGCATTTGGCCATTGCGCAGCTCTTCATCTTATCTTCGCTGTGAGCTGCAAGCAATTACAGCTCACAGCACAAACCTGGGATTTGACGGAGGCTGGTCGCGAGAGAAAGGCCGGCCGGTCAAAAAAAATCAAAAAAAAGTTTGCAGATTCAAAAATTCGTCTTACCTTTGCGGTGTACTAATATACTATTACACGCAGAAACGATGAAGAAATTTATTTGCATTCTTGCTTTCGCGCTGCTCAGCGCCACGATTTTCTCGAATGGGGCCTTCGCTGCCCGTCAGACAGAGACCACCCTTCGGGGCACCATCATAGACGCTACCGGCGCTCCCGTCGGCTTCGCTACGGCCTATCTATCTAAAGAAGACGGCTCCGTCGTGACCGGTGTCACCGCCGGTGAGGATGGCCAGTTCGAGCTCAAAGCCTATGAGGGCAGCTATACCCTCACCGTCTCGCTGGTCGGATACCGCGACGCTTCCCAGCCGATCAAGCTCTCCGGCACCCTGATGGAGCTCCCGCCCATCCGCCTGGAAGAAGACGCGCAGCTGCTGGAAGGCGCTGCCGTCCAGGCCATTATGCCCAAGACGCGCCTGACCGGCGAGGGCATCGCCACCTCCGTGCGAGGCTCCGTCCTGGAGAACGCCGGCACGGCGAATGATGTCCTGAAGAAAGTACCGGGCCTGATCAAAGGTCAGAATGGCCTCGAGGTCATCGGCAAAGGCGCCCCGGTCGTCTATATCAACGGCCGCCGTCTGACCGACGCCTCCGAACTGGACCGGCTCCTGAGCCACGAGATCCAGAGCATCGAGGTCATCAACAACCCGGGCGCGCAGTATGACGCCACGGTCAAAGCCGTGGTGCGCATCAAGACCATCCGCCGTCAGGGCGAAGGCTTCGGCTTCAACGTGAACCTGGCCGACGAGCAGTCGCTCCAGAAGAAGGAAAATAACGACCCGAACGGTGCCGTCAACGTCAACTACCGCACGGGCGGCGTGGACATCTTCGCCGGCGTCAACGCCAGCAGGAGTTCTCAATTCCAGATCAGCGATCTCGTCCAGAACACGACCGGCCCGAAGTCCTTCCACCAGGAAGAAGACCTGACCGCCGACTTCGTCGCCAAGAACCTCGCCACGAACGCCGGTGTGAACTGGCAGATCTCCGACAACCACTTCACCGGTTTCAAGGTGGACTGGAGCCGCAGACTCAACTACGACGAGCACGAGTGGATGGAAGGCGACATCTTCCTGAACGGCAAGCTTCTGGACCACCTGGTCACGAACTCCACCGCCTCGAACGGCGCCAAAGCGCCCACCACCCTGGGTGTCAACGCTTACTACAACGGTACTGTGGGCAAGCTGAACATCGACCTCAACCTGGACTACTTCAACACTTCTGAAAGCAACCTCAGCCACACCGTCGAGGACAGCGACATCAAGAACGCGACCATCACCACCGAGTCCGCTTCTGACAACAAGCTCTACGCCGCCAAGCTCGTCCTCTCCTACCCCGTCTGGAAGGGCATGCTGCAGCTCGGCACGGAAGAGACCTTCTCCCGTCGCAGCGACCGCTACACCGTGCAGGGTTGGGGCATCCCGGCCGCCAGCTCCCGTGTGCAGGAAGACAACATCGCCGCCTTCTTCAACTACGGCTTTATGGTCGGCCAGATCGGCCAGCTGAGCGCCGGCCTGCGCTACGAGCACGTGAACTATGCTTACGACGACCTGTTGGGCAACGGAAGCTTCTCCCGCAAGTATGACAACTTCTTCCCGTCCATCTCCTTCGGCGGCGTCTTTGGCCCCGTGCAGGGATCGGTGAGCTACAGCATCCGCACCACCCGTCCGAGCTTCTCCATGCTCTCCAGCGCCATCCGCTACAACAACCGCTACACGCTCCAGAGCGGCAACCCGGCCCTCCAGCCGATGACCGTCCAGTCGTTCAACCTGGCCGCCGTGTGGAAGTTCCTCACCCTGTCCGCCAACTACAGCCGCTCCGACAATCCGACCATCACCTGGTCCGAACTCTACAACGACGAAGGCGTGATCATGCTCCAGCCGCGCAACCTTGACGAGCCCGTCCGCGCCCTGTCCGTTTACTTCGTGGCCACGCCGACCATCGGTCCCTGGACCATGATGTACACCGTGGGCATGCAGCAGACCTGGCTGACCATCGACGCACAGGACCCGGCACAGCCGTCCGGTATCCGCACGCTGTCCTACACCGGAAGGCCCCTCTGGATCGCCCAGCTGAACAACATCTTCAACTTCAACCACGGCTGGCAGGTCGAGCTCGGAGGCGAATACCATAGCCCGGGCTACGTCACGAACGCGCTGCTCTCCACCCACTACTTCGACCTCACCGCAGCCATCCAGAAGACCCTCCTCAAGGACGGCTCCCTGGTCCTGCGCCTCGAAGGGTCCGACCTCGCCGGCCTGGGGCACTACAACATCTGGAGCGACCTCGGCGGCTACAACCTCAACCAGAGCAACCTGATGGACTCCCAGCGCATCAAGTTCTCCATCCGCTACCGCTTCAACGCAGCCCAGAGCAAGTACAAGGGCACGGGCGCCGGAAATGACACCCGCAGCCGTATGAAATAAACTACCTGAAAAACTCTTTTTCCCAAGATGCTGGCTTCCACTGCCTGGAGGTCAGCATCTTTCGTTTATAGAGGAATTATGCGCCGATGTACTTGAGAATCAAAGCGACGGCCTCGTCCTCATCCTTGAGCTGATCCATATTGAGGACCAGGTCGTAGTTGCGGGCATCGTAGCGGCTCAGACCGGAGAAGCGCTTGACGTAATTCTCGCGGCCACGATCCACCCGGTCGATGGCCTCCCGGGCCTCGGCTTCAGTCAGGTTCTGCTTGCGCATCACCCGCTCCACGCGGTTCTGGAGTGAGGCCGTGATGAAGATGTCCACCTTGTTGGGGCAATCCTTCAGGGCGAAGAAAGCCAGGCGGCCGGCGATCACGCAGGACCCCTCGGCGGCGATTGCCTTGAGGATCTCGGTCTCCGCTTTGTACAACTCCTCGGACGCCGGCGTCGGGTGATAGACGCTCTTGGTCTCCACGAAGAGGCTGGCCTTCGGCATCGGGGCCACCAGATGCACGTAGTCGTCGAACCAGTTCTTCTTCTTGCTCTTGAGCTTCTCGATCGAAGCAGTATTGAGGTTGAACTGGTTCTCGAGCGCCCCGATCAGCTCTTTGTCGCTGTAGCGTACGCCCAATTTCTCAGCCAATTTGCGACCGACGGTACGGCCTCCGGAGCCGAGCTCCCGGCTCACGGTAATCACGAAGGGGTTGCGGATATCCATAATTACATGAGTTTCGACTTCAAAAATACAAAAAATTAATTGATTAACTTCTTGCGGGCGTTGTAGTATGACTGACGGCTGTTAAAACCGGACAGCAGCGCCACCTCGTCCATATCGGCCTCGGGGTGCTCCCGCTTGTAGATCTCGGCGTGTTCAAGCCGACAACGGTTGACATAGCCGAAGAATCCGCCCAGGGTCTCGTTCAGTACACTGGACACATAGGTGCGATTGAAGCCGCACAGTTGGGATAACTTGCTCAGCGTGAGGTGGCTGTCCAGACAGGCCTCCGCATCTTCCACCTGGGCGCGGATGGCGCGCAGAATCTCATCTTTCCGATCCTTCGAAAGCTGCTCGGGCTCCGCGATGCTCTCCGTCTGCTCGGCGTCCACTTCCTTCTCCAGCTGCTCCACTTCCAGGGTCCGGTGCGGAGAGAGCGCCCCCAGCAGGATGATGACCAGCAGGACGGACAGCATCAGCAAGGCGAAAGTCATGACCGGCAACTGACCGTTGAACGTGGCGCTCCAACTCATGACCAGGTGCAGCAACGGAATGAAAATCAGGGTCCGTGCATACTGCTCCGGGAAGTCGTCCGGGTTGGAGAAGCTCTCCTCGGAAAAGCGCCCGAGCGGCTGGATGATCATGATCATGGCAAACACCAGCGAGACCAGGTAGAACGTGGCCAGCGCACCGGCGATGATGAAATACACGCTTCGGAACATCCCCTGCATCTGCGTGCCGGGGATCAGGGTAATCACCAGCGCGAACAGGCTCATCGCCGCATAGCTCGCAGACATCACCAGGGCCGGCTTCTTCCACCAGGTGAGCTTCAGGATACGCCCGAAGTAGCTGTATATCAGAACTGAGCAGAAAACTGGCGAAGCCAGCAGGAGAATCAGACGCAGCTGCAGAAGGGCATCGGGGTCGCCAGGAAGAAAGACGACCGGCAGCAAAGCCAGGTTGGACAGGGCACCGAACACCAGCGTGCGCCAGCCAGGGAAATAGTAGTCGATATGATTGGCGTACGGCGCACACTTATGTCCCCAGCGGACCACCGCCACGACCACGCAGGTGGTCAGGTAAACCATCAGCGACAAACTCAGGAGCAAATCTTGCAAAGTGTACGTCATAGCTACTAACTACTTATCCAAGCTAATGCTTAACCGAACATTCGGAGAGTAAATCGTCCAGCGCCTTCCGGTCGGCCGGATAGAACTTGACCACCGGGGCGATGGTGAGGCGGGCACTTTGGCCCAGCCGCTTCTCCAGCAGGCGGTATTCTTCATATTGGTCCCGGATGGTCCGGGCCTGTTCTTCGTCGAGCGGCAGGTCCAGCTTCGCCTCGCGCAGCATGAAGCGGCTCTTGGCAGCGATCGACAGCTCGACGTTCAATTTCACATAGCAGATCACGTCGAAAAACACTTCCGGCGCGAAGCTGTCCTTGACCGAAAGCAGGAACTCGCCCGTCTTGGTCTGGCTCAGGTTGCCTTCCTGAATGGAACGGAACAGGTCCACCTGTTTGTCCAGGCCCTTGTCCAGCCAGCGGTGGATCATGTCGCCGTCGTACTGGTAGGTCCAGACCAGCAGGCCGACCATCGCACCGAACACGGCAAGGAACTGCATCATCGGATTGAAATGGAAGGCGTTGTGGGCCACATGCAGGGCCGGGGCGGCCAGCAGCAGGAAGATCGCCATCCAGACGTCCTTGCGCTTGATCTCCAGCCGGGCGCGGCGACGACCGTCCAGGCGGACGGCGAACATCAGCGCGGCCGCGACGATGGCGCTGCAGCCCATGTGGATGAGCGCCACTTCCAGGCCGCGGAACAGGAAGGTTCCCATGCCCAGCGTGTCTCCCAGCAAGAGGTAGAACAAATTCTCCAGGATGGAGAAACCGCCACCCACGGCCGCACCGCAAATGACGCTGTCAATGAAGAAGGCGATCTTCTTCCGGCGGGCCAGGATCAGCAGCGGGATGGCCTTGACCGCCTCTTCCAGTACCGGATTGACATAATCGGACACCGATTCCGAAAGGAACAGGCCGGTCAGCTGGAACAAGCCGAAACAGACCAGGGCTGCCCCCATACCGCAAAGCACCAGCAGGAGCAGGCGCTTCACGCTGATGAGCGCGAAACTATCCAGCACATACACCACGACGATGTAGATGACAACGGGAAGCAGGGCAGCGACGAAGGACATTACAGCAGCTTAAGGGAGAACATGATTTCGTTGCCGTGACGCCCGCCGGGGAAGCCCTCGGGGGCGAACAGGTGGCCGTAGCCCACGGACAGCGTGGTCTTCAGGTAATTCAGGATCACCACCTCGGTGGTCAGCTGGACGCCGGCGCTGTAGAACATGCGCTGCGGCTCGCCGGGATTCCAGGTCGACAGACCGGTCCCGAAGAGGGAGCACTGGATCCAGGTCGGATAGCAGAACATGGCGCCGAAGTTATTCAGGCGGATGGGCCGCAGGTCCAGCTCGGCCGTCGCCTTGGCGTAGGAATGCGCCTGGATGGCGTCGATCGCGGCGCCCGGCATCGCCAGCGCCGTACGGTACTGGAAAGCGTTGCGGTAATCCACGCGGTTGTTGCGGAATCCGCCCAGATAGGTGTTGCCGAACACGGCCTTGGGGTCGCCGAAGTTGTGCCCGGCTGCCGTGCGCAGCCAGAAGGAATTGTTGCGGTCCACCGGCAGCAGGAAGCCGAAATCGGCGGTCGCATCGATCGAAGGATAGACGCTGCCGCCGGCGAGGTAGCCGTAGCCCTGAGCGCCGAGGATGAAACCCTGCTCGGGCGTCACGCCGCCCAGCGAGGTACGCGTCTTGGAGATTTTCCCGTAGATGGAAGCCGTCTGCATGGAGCGGATGTCCCCCACCTCGATCTCCTGATAGAGCGGCAGGGCGTCCATGTCGCCGTAGGTGGCCACGGAGAAGCCCCAGGTGCGGGTGTACGGCGAAATGAGCGAATTGGTATAGTCGTAAGCCAGGGAAACCATGTAGCCCTTGCGGCTCGAGCGCATCGGGCCGGCCAGGTCGTAGAAGTCCGTGTGGTTCCAGGCAGCCTTGAGCGTCCAGAAATAATACTTCCACTCAAAGTCCACGTGGAACTTGTTCTTCCAGTCGTTGTTGCTCCAGGGCGAGAGGCCCAGATCCAGCTTGATGCTGCTCAGGCCCACCGGGTCCTTGAAGAAAAGGCGGTAGCCCAGCACCGGCGTCACGTGGTTCCACGCCTGGGCGTCGGTAAAGCCCGTGATGGTGGGATATGCGCCCGCAAAGCGCATCTCCTTGAGCACGTTGTAAGGCTCGATGCTGTTGTAAACGTCGCCGAACTGGATCTCCGGCAGGGGCTCCTTCAGCAGGCCCACCTGCTCGAGCGCCTCCACGTTGTTCTCGTAGGCGCGATGGCCGTACAGCGTGATGGCGTTGGCGTCCTCCACCACCTTCCGCTCAAGCGTCACCGGGCGCAGGCCGTCGCGCTCGAATTCGAGGGCAAGGAGCTTGCCGGGAGCGATCTCCAACGGGGCGAAAAGGCCGATGTCGGTATTGGAGAGCATCTCCATCTCACGCGAGGCGATCTCAATCTGCCAGAGATTGGACACGCCCGTGTAGTAGGAACTGCCGATCAGGTACTTGTCATCCAGCGAAAAGCGGAACTGGCCGAGGTTGGAATCCTCCCACGTCACCAGCTCCACGGGTTTGAAAAGGGCCTGGGCCAGCTCTTCGGTGTTGAAGAGCATCAGCGTGTGTTCGCCGTTATCGCCCTGGCGGGTCATGGAAAGGTATTTGCCGTCGTGGCTCAGGTCCACGTCGAAGACGCTCACGCCGAACGGGAAGGCGTAGATAACTTCGGGATTCTCCAGGTCGCGGTCCAGGCGTACGATGCTCTGGGTGCCACCGTTGGAGAAGAGGCCGTAGAGGCAGTCGTGCGCATTGTCATAGACAATGTTGTTAATGCGCTGGTAGTTTTTCTTCTTGACGACTTTCTTTTTCTGGATATCGTAGACCGCCAGGCCGCGCATCTTGCCGTTGTTGTACGTGAAGATGACGCGCTCACCCTGGCAATCCAGGGCCACGAAGGCCGGGTTGTAGAGCTGGACGCCGTTGATGTCGGCAAGCCGGCGCCGGCGGCCGGTGTTGAGGTCGATCTCCGTCAGGTGGGCGAAGTCGCCCGGCGCGTTGGCCGCGGCGTAGGCCTTGCCCGTGGCCGGGTTATAGACAAAGGGAGACACGGAGCCCATCGGATCCCGCGTGAGCGGGGTGGTCTCCGTGAGCGGATACTCGCGGACGACAGAGAGGTTCTCCGCCTGGTGCTGCTTTTCATCCAATTTCCAGTCGTTCCAGACTTTACGGAGCGGCTGCCCGTATACCTTCTTGAACTGGTTGCCGAAGAAGGTACGGCTGTCGGCCGTGCGGTTATAGAAGCTGATCAGCTTGTCGTAGCCGTATTCCTTGGTCAGGTAATTGACGAAGCGGGTGCCGTAGAGGTAGGCGTTCGCGCCCACCTGGAAGTCCATCGTGGAGCCTTCCGTCTCCAGGCCCACCACCGAGAAGAGGGGCTCGCCGCCATGGATGATGCTGCGGAAATACATCTCGTCGTAGCCGCCGAGCGCGCGGCCCACACCGCCGCCCAGCCAGGTCTCCATGAAACAGGCAATGCCCTCCTGGTACCAGCGGGGGGCATACCAACGGGGCACAGTGACGTAGCTCCACAGGGCCGAGATCGGTTGCGTGTTGTCCACGGTTACTTTGGTGCCGAAGAATTTGCGCCAGCCCAGGTCCCGCTTGTTGTACTTGTCCGTCATCATGATGTGCGTGTACTCGTGGCAGAAGAGCTGCCGATACCGCTCGGCCGACGGGTTGACGTAGTACGACATGTTCAGCGGAGCCATGCCGATCTGGATCAAAGAACGCGGCAGCGGCGTCGCACCGCCGTTGCCGTCGTCTTCCCAGTCTGTAAGCATCAGCAGGGGCGCCTCGGGCTGGTAGACGGAATCGCTGGTCCAGATCTGCCCATGCAGCGCCTTGCCGTTCTGGTACATGCGTACCATATGGGGGATGTAGCGCGAGAGGTTCTTGTCGAAGAACACCAGGGTGGCTTCATCCGTTTTGTATTGGTAATAAACCTGCGACTGCCCCCAGGCAAGGCCCGGGAGCAGCAGCAGAAAGAGTAATGCTATACGGATCCGCATGTATTTAAGGTCTTTGACCATTACTGAGGATCATAATGTTTTGGCCCAATTTCTGCTGATTGCTCATCACCTGCTGATTGCTCATCACCTGCTGATTGCTCACCACCTGCTGATTGCTCAGCACCTGCTGATTGCTCAGCGCCTGCTGCATTTGGCCCAGCTGGGCAATGCCGTTCATCACCTGTTGGCTGCTCAGTACCTGCTGGCTGCTCAGTACCTGCTGATTGCTCAGCACCTGCTGGCTGCCCAATTCCTGCTGATTGCTCAGCACCTGCTGGCTGCCCAATTCCTGCTGATTGCTCAGTACCTGCTGGCTGCTCAATTCCTGCTGATTGCTCAGCACCTGCTGATTGCTCAACACCTGCTGATTGCTCATCACCTGCTGATTGCTCACCACCTGCTGATTGCTCACCACCTGCTGATTGCTCAGCACCTGCTGGCTGCTCAGTACCTGCTGATTGCTCAGCACCTGCTGGGCGTTGACGGTAATGAAATTGGCCGCCGCATTCTCGATCTGCAGCTGTTCGGAGAGTCCTGCGCCGGCATCGATGACAGCCTGCTCGTTAAGGTCGCATTTACCGCAGGCCGCCAGCGTCTGCTCGCCAGTGAGCAGATTGCCCTTTTTGGCCAGTTCCGCAGCCGCTTTCTCGTCGCCCTCCAGGGCAGCGGTCACCTGCTGGTAGTTCACCCATTGGTCGCGGACGAACTTCAGCTGATCGTCAGCCTCGGACGTCTTCAGGTACTTGTCGGTCGTCTCGATGAAACGGGTGGCAAGCTTGTTCTGCTTCTGCAGGGTGGTGTAAGCCAGCGAAGCGTTGATGGTGTTCTGGGTCAGGTCAGGACGGGACTCGCCAGCCAGGGCGGCGTTCAAGTCGGCGCCGGCCGCTGCGACCTGCTCGTTGACATTGTTCACCATCTCGCGCGCGGCGTTCATATCTTTAAGGACATCCGCGAACGCGGGAATGTTGCCGGCCACCTCGTTGGACATGCCAACCAGCGAAGCAAACTGAAGGGCGCGGGTCTGCATCACCACATAGACAGCGGCGATGTTGTTCTTGAATTCTTCGTCGTTTGCAAGCAGCTCCTCCATATTAGTAAGGCTCTCGGCTGCAGTTTTGCGGGAGAAGCGGGAGGACTTGGCGATGTCGCCACTGGCGTTATCATTATCGACCGGCCAGTTTACGAGCGGAGAAACGATGAAACCGACGGCGCAAGCAAGAACGACCGTGGACAGGATGATGATACCTTTTTTACTTTTCATGACTTTATAATTTTTGTTTTGTTTGATTTCTGTTGCAAATGTAACCCTGCTCGGTAAAACCTGCGTAAAACGACTACAATTGTTTGTCAAAATCCTACAAAACCGCTCAAAAAAGGGCATACAACCCTTTCCAGGCAGGTACAAAGATAAAAAAATTACTTAAACTTATCAGGATCTGTCGTTGAGAAAGTGGTTAGCAAGAGCATGACAAAAGCCCAGCTTCTCTTCCGCCGTCTCGCGGAAAAAACTGCATAATATTGTCAAAGTCCAACAAAAAGACCATATTTGCAAAGAAAACCACACACTAAAACACCCATCAGTATGAGAAAGAACGTTCTTTGGATGCTGGCCGCCATCCTTACTTGTGGCCTTTCCCTGACTTCCTGCTGGAAAGGCGGGAGCAATACAGATTTGCTGCTAGGAAACTGGTTCATGACCCAGGAAGAAGAATCCTACGGGGAACCGAAAATCACCTACGCACTGTTTTCGATCGGGCTGGACGGCGTCATCACAGAGAGAGTCTATTGGATCTTCCCGGAGGAGCCGGCGAACTTTAGCGAACGCATGCGCCGCCACTCCATCTATACCGTAAATGAGACCCTCAATCAATTCGACCTCGATGACGGGGAGTCAGCACAAACCATCCGTTATCAACTCACAAGCGGCGAACTCACCCTAACCACTTCGGACGGGAGCTCCACCATGAGATTTCGCCGCCCCACGGAATCAGAATTGGAGAGGCTGTCCGTCTATGACCATTTTCTCTGGAGTGACGACTATATCGGCAGATGGTTTTTCACCAACCGCTTCGGCGACCTGACCATCTACGGCATGTTGCATTTTACCAATAACGGCTTGCTCGAATTCGTCCGCTACTCCTACTACTCGGACGACGACTGCCTCCGCAAGAAAACCACCATGGCATATAACGACTACGAAGACTACGAAGATCAGTTGATCGAAATCCACGAGCCGAAGGATTATTCCTCCTCCACCGTGTATCACTGGCGCATAGCGGACGGCAACCTCAAGCTGGAGCTCTATGAGGAAGAAGACGACGACCCCATCATCTGCCACCCGCTCAACCCGGACGACGTCGAGTTGATGGCCAGACTGGACAAGCTCGTCAAGTAATGCCTTCAAAGAAAAAACCGCCGCTGTATAAAGCGTCGGGAATTATATTGGGGTGAGCTCTTGTAGCGGGAGTGGGTCACGATCCCACGACCTCCGGATTATGAATCCGACGCTCTAACCAGCTGAGCTACCCCGCCATCAGAAAAAATCGTTGAGATAGAAGGATTCGAACCCTCACTGACAGAGCCAGAATCTGTAGTGCTACCATTACACCATATCTCAATATTCCCACACCTTGCGGTTTTGGGACTGCAAATGTACAACACTTTTGCTAATTTGCAAAATTATTTTCTCTCAATCAGAACAATTGCCCAAACTTCGCACCCTTCTTTGCGTCCGACGAAGCCCAGACGCTCGGTCGTCGTGGCCTTGACGCTCACCCGGGCGGGGCTGATGCCCATCACTTCGGAAAGGCATTCTCGCATCGCGTTGATGTGGTTGGCGAGTTTGGGAGCCTGCAGGGCAATGGTGATGTCCACGTTGACGACCGACCAGCCGCGGAACTCCGGAAGATTCAGCACGGCGGACAGCAGCTCGGTGCTGTCCACTCCCTTCCAGCGGTCGTCGGTGTCGGGGAAAAGATGGCCGATGTCGCCCAGAGCGAGTGCGCCGAGCAGCGCGTCGCAGAGCGCGTGGATGGCCACATCGCCGTCGGAATGGGCCACAAAACCCGTCTCCGAGGGAATCTGCACGCCGCCGAGGAACATCGGAAGACCCTCCGCGAGCGCGTGCACATCGTATCCTTGTCCTATTCTGTACTCCATATTGCTGCAAAAGTACAGAAAAAATAGTTATTTTTGTAAGTTATGGGACTTTTTAATTTCTTCGGTGAGAACGAACACCGGGTTTTCAACTACAAGCCGATCTACTACGATCCGGCGGAGGAAGAACGCAAGCGCCGCTTCGGCGCCGTGGACGGCACGATGGAGAAAGAGAAGGAAGAGGGCACCTACGTGCCCGGCTCCTACATCCGGGGCTCCTTCCGGGAGGGCGCACGCACGCGCACCCCGATGCGTCGCGCACAGACCATCATCGGCATCATCTCGATGCTGCTGATCGTCGGCGTGCTTTTCTTCATTGCCAAGTTCTACTCCCTGCTGTAGCGGGATGGGAAAGCTGAAGATCCTGCCGGCGCAACTCGCCAACATGATCGCCGCGGGCGAGGTCGTGCAGCGACCCGCGTCCGTGGTGAAGGAACTTATGGAGAACGCCGTGGACGCGGGCGCGACGCAGGTCGCCGTGGTCGTGACCGACGCGGGGCGCACACTCCTGCAGGTCATCGACAACGGCTGCGGCATGTCGCCGGTGGACGCCGTACTCTGCTTCGAGCGGCACGCGACCTCCAAGATCGCCTCGGCCGAAGATCTGGAGCAGATCCTCACTTACGGCTTCCGCGGCGAGGCGCTCGCCAGCATCGCCGCCGTGGCGGAAGTGACGCTGCGCACGCGCCGGCCGCAGGACGAGACGGCGACGGAAGTGCGCGTAGGCGCCTTCGGCGAAATCAAGACCGCCACCGTGGCGGCACCCGTGGGTTCCAATTTCGCGGTGCGCAATCTCTTTTACAACACCCCCGCGCGCCGCAAATTCCTCAAGAGCGACAACGTCGAGCTCAAGCATATCCTCGAAGAATTCACGCGCGTGGCGCTGACCCGCCCCGACATCGCCTTCACCCTGTCCCACAACGGGCGCGAGCTCTTCGTGCTGAAGAAGGCCAAATCGCTGAAATTTCGCATCCTCGACCTGCTTGGCAGCAACGTCGTCGGGGACATCGTGGACCTGTCGGCCAATACCTCCGTGGTGCGCGTGAGCGGCTTCGTCGGCCGCCCCGACACCGCCCGGAAGACCCCCGGCAACCAATATTTCTTCGTCAACGGGCGCTATTTCCGCAGCGCGTACCTCCACAAGGCCGTGATGAAGGCCTACGAGGAGATGATCCCGGACGGGGTCACGCCCGCCTACTTCATCTTCCTGGAGACGGACCCGCACGCGATCGACGTCAACATCCACCCGACCAAGACGGAGATCAAGTTCGAGGACGACGCCGTCATCTTCCAGATCCTCTACGCCTGCGTCAAGGAGACGCTCGGGCGCAACAGCTTCGGCGCCAGCATCGACTTCAACACCGAGGGCGCCACGCCCCTGCCCCAGCTCGGAAGCAGTTTCGAGCAGTACAAGGAGGTCACGATGCCCGTCATCGAGACGGATCCGGGGTACGACCCGTTCCGGGAGAGTGCAGCGGCGAACGGGATTCCGGATCAAGTCCGGAATGACTATGGCGGGGGACGACCGGAGAATGCCAACGTCATTCCCGGCTTGACCGGGAATCTCAGCCAATACGTCGATAAGAGCCAGGACTACGGCCGGCTCTTCGAGGAGAAGACCCTCCCGCTGGGCCGCCTGCTCGTCCTGCAGGGCAAATACATCCTCACCCCGGCGGCCTCCGGCCTGATGATCGTTCACATCAGCCGCGCCCGCGAGCGCATCCTCTACGAGCAGACACTCCGCGCCCTGGGGCAGAACGCCCACGTCACGCAGACCGCCCTCTTCCCCGTGCAGGTGCAGGTGGGCGCGCAGCAACGCCTCCTCTTCGAGGACAATGCCGCGCTACTGGGGCAGCTGGGTTTCGACATCGCCGCCTTCGGCACGGACACCGTCGTGGTGAACGGCGTGCCGGAAGGCTATAGCTGCGAACCCGGCAAAGTGGAGCAGCTTGTCAGTGACCTTGTGTACATTTTGTCAGAGGAGCACGAGTCCCTGCCAGAGATGCTCCAGCAGCGCCTGGCGGAGAAATTCGCCACCCTGGGCGCCTCCCACGCCGATCCGCCGTCCTCCCCGCAGGACGCGCAGCGGCTCATTGACACGCTTTTTGCATGCGACAACGCCGAACTCACCCCGGGTGGCCGGCGCATCGTCAGCATCGCCCCCATCGGGGACATAGACAAGAAATTTTAAATGGCATACTATTACTACGGCAACGACGGCGGTCGCAGGGGGGGATTCCTCTCCTCGCTGCCTCCCGTGACCAAGAACCTGATCATCATCAACGTGATCATCTTCCTGGCCTCCCTCCTCAACGAGAACTTCATGATCGGGACCTTCGCCCTGTTCTACCCCACCTCCCCGTATTTCCACTGGTGGCAGGTGGTCACGCACATGTTCATGCACGGCGGGTTCTGGCACATCTTCTTCAACATGTACACGCTGATGATCTTCGGCGGCGTGGTGGAGCGGATTCTCGGCAGCAAGAAGTTCCTGTTCTTCTACTTCATCTGCGGCCTGGGCGCCGTGGCCCTGCACCTTGGGGTAGAATACCTCCAGATGCAGTCCTACATGCAAGGGGCCGCGCTGGGCAACGCCACCGCGATCCAGAACATCGCCCTGATCAAGAACACGCCGACCGTGGGTGCCTCCGGCGCCATCTACGGCGTGCTGATGGGCTACGCGATGCTCTTCCCGGAGTCGCGGATGACCCTGCTCTTCCCGCCCGTGACGCTCAGCGCCAAATGGATGGTCGTGATCTTCGCCGCCATCGAGCTCTTCACCGGCGTGACGGGTCTGTCGGCCGGCATTGCGCATTTCGCCCACCTGGGCGGCATGCTCATCGGCTGGCTGATGATCCTTTCGTGGCGCAAGCGCGGCGTTTTGTTTGACCCTAACAGACTTTGATATGGACAGCACTCCCATCCTCCAGGAAGCCGTCGAGATCCTGCGCAAAGGCGGCGTGATCCTCTACCCCACCGACACCGTGTGGGGCATCGGCTGCGACGCCACCAACGAGGCCGCCGTGGCCCGCGTGTTCGAGATCAAGCGGCGCTCCGAGGCCAAGAGCCTCGTGTTGCTGGCCAGCGACCTGGACATGGTCGCGAAATATGTCAAGCAGATTCCCTCCATCGCCATCGATCTCGTGGAGGTCAACGACGCCCCGATGACCATCATCTACCCGGGCGCGCAGTACCTGGCGCCGAATGCCGTCGCCGAGGACGGGTCGGTGGGAATCCGCATTCCGCTCGTCCCGGAAGAGGAAGCTTCGGAAGACGAGGCACCTGCGCGGAAAGCGGCTGCGCCGAAGGGCGAGCTGACCGCCGGTGCCTTCTGCCGCGAGCTGGTGCGCCGGCTGCGCCGTCCGCTCGTCAGCACCTCCGCCAACATCTCCGGCGAGCCGACGCCGGCCTCGTTCGCCGAGATCTCCGAGGAGATCAAGGGAGCCGTCGATTACGTTGTGCCGAAGCCCTTCGGTGCCGGCGCCTCCGGCCGCTCCTCCCAGATCATCAAGCTCGGCCTCGACGGCGAGGTGCAAATCCTGCGGCCGTAAGCGACTATGGCGACGAAAGCGAAAACAGTCTTCTACTGCACCTCGTGCGGCAACGAAAGCCCCAAGTGGATGGGCCGTTGCCCCGCGTGCGGGGAATGGAACACCATGAAGGAAGCCCCGGCGGAGCCGAAGAAAGGCGCCGCGTCGGGCGGCAGCCGCGGCAGCGCGGTGGCGCGCAGCGA
>JAEEGJ010005306.1_pt1 | contig 40895 bp, 45 predicted proteins | sample 8958761 | NCBI WGS metagenome assembly JAEEGJ01 (sample SAMN16246546, study PRJNA631951) | gut metagenome | biome: gut microbiome; feature: rumen; material: RS-attached | host: Bos | place: Iran: Karaj | collected 2018-10 | reverse complement strand
AAAGCACCACGCCGATTAAACCGAACGCGAAAATAATGGCCCCCGGGATACCTCCCAGTGCCAGAAAACCGCAGGCTCCAAGGCCGATCAGCAGGCCTGCGAAAAGGGATCGTCTATTCTCCTTCATAATACAATAATTCAGGACGGAACTCAAAATGCATGGAATCGAAGTGGTACCACTTGGCGCCGGCGATGAATCCGTGGCGCTCGAAAGCCATTACCACTTCGTCTGGGATACGGTTCTGGAATGAAGGAAGAACGTCCAGTTCCTCCTTCCCGCGGTAGCTCCAGCGCCAGTAGTTGGAGAACTTTGTGCCGATGTCGATGGTCATCCCATAGCTGTGGGCGCTGAGCCTCCGGGCGCCGCGCACAGTGCGCCAGCAGAACGATGACGAATTGGAGAAATATTTCTTCAGCTCAGGATGGTTCGCGAGGATATCCGCCTGCACTGCGCGGAGACTGTCCGCGGCGCCGTTAACAGATGTAAAAGGAATCTTCTGCCCGAACCACTGCACATCCACAAGATGGGTGCGCACCTCTTCCGCGCTGCTGCCGTACATCTTCTTGAACAGCGCCTCGCAGCGGAAACGTCCCGGGTCGTAGCAATTCTCCGGCTCGTGGACGGGCCCCGTAAAGTACTTGTGGAAGAACATATCCTCCGGGTCCGAACAGTCCAGCCTTGTAAGATGGTCCTTCTGCTCGCCGTCGTCGTACACCATCGAAGTGCCGTCGCAGAAGATGAGCTGGTTGTCGGAATAACTCACGATGAAATCCGGATATGCCTTCAGCAGCGCCTTGGCCCCTGCGGGAATAGCGGGAACCTCCTCCTCAACAGCCTCTTCCGGGGGGGGCGATGTATTCGACGCCCTGGAGAACCTGCATGCCGGAAGCATAAGAAGCATTGCAAGCAGTAAGATCCTTTTACGATTGATACTCACAATACTATTGTTTTAGCATTTTTTCATACGGGCCGATCATTCCTTCGTTCATCTTTCCGCCCATCTTCGCCTTAAGCTTCTTATTTCGCATTAGTGCGCCCACGAGATACATCGCCCAGGAGGTTCGCCACTTTTTCTGGGGAAAATCGTACTGGCCGTGGGACTTGAAGAACTTGTGGTCCGCCCTCATCAGGCCGCGCATCATATATATAAGGTCACGGAAAATCTTCATGCCGCCAACTCCCAGGAAATTCTGGGGAGGGCAATACTGATGCTCCAGGGCAAAACAGAGGGTATTTGAAAGCAGGCCGATGTTCGCATCCGCATCCCCCTCGTCGCTGGCCACCCCGGCCAGGAAGTTCCCGCCCACCTGGGCGCGGGCTTCCAGCAAAAGGCGCAGATTCTCCTCCTTCGAGTACTCCCCTTCCACGATGTAGCCGAATGGCGTTCCCATCGTCACCGTGCGGTGGCCGTTGCAGAACTGGCGGTCGTCATACATCTTGAAACGGGAACCCATCGAGTGGTCCTGGATGCGGAAGGCATACAAGATTGCATCATGCCGATGGATGTTCTCCCGCAGAAGCTCAGGGAAGCCGTCCTTATATGCGCAAGTACCGTCCCCCGCGCAGTTGAAACAGCTTATGCAGCCCCCCTGAATGGGAAATTCGCGGATATTCACAATGTCGCACTCATAGGGGAACACTTCCACGAACCGGTCTATCATCCCCTTCAACTTGACGTCTTCCGCAGTGAGGTCCGTCACGATTACAGCGCGTTTGTCGGCTTTTTTCGCCGCGGGAGACAGGCCAGCCCCGGCCACATCTGCCCCTTCCAGCTGCCACATCACATAATCCATCCAGTCCCGGGCCTGTTTCTGCCCGCGGGGCGTGAGGATATCGTCCATATCGGCACTTAAGCCATCCAGGCAGCGCATGCCCATATCGGCACAATTGTCCTTGATGAAGCGGTGCGCGGTGATGTCGTAGAAATGCTTGGAGGTGCTCACCTGAGTTGCGGCTTTGGCGGAGAAATCCTCCCCCGAGGCCTTCATCAGTTCGATGAAACGATGCAGCTGCGAGGGCACCAGGAAAGTGTACACCGGGTAGCAGAACACTATGAGTTCCGCTTTGCGCAGCGCCTCCAGCGCCGGGGTGAAATCTTTCTCGTATGCGTGAATGCGCTGCCCCGCCGCCAGATACTCGAAATGATGCTGGGGAAACTTCTTCTCCAGATACAGACAGGTGTGCAGGGTTATCGAATTCCGCCCCTTCGGGCTTCCATTGATTACAAGTATCTCCACGGCGGTCAGGTTTTATCGTTCGAAGTTAGTGAATTATTTCCAGTTTGCAAATATTCGCAGAAAAGAGTACTTTTGCCACATATGGACAACCAAAGAGAGATATGGCTTGACTGGCTGAGGGTTACCGCCCTCTTCATGGTTATGCTCACCCACAGCTGCGAGCCCTTTTACCTGGGAGGCGAGGGTTCCCTTATCCTCACCCGGGCCGATGCCGTCTGGGTGGCAGTTCTCAACTCGCTCCCCCGCGCCGCTGTGGCCCTGTTCGTGTTCGCATCGGCCTATCTTCAGTTCCCGCTTCACTACAGCACCGGTGAATTCTTCAAAAAAAGGGCTTTGAGGATACTCCCGCCTTTCTTTTTCTGGACAGTTGTATACGCCCTTGTCTGGGGGCAGCCAGTTCAGAATTTCAAAGACCTGCTGCTCAATTTCAACTATGCCGCCGGGCATCTATGGTTCGTTTATATGCTCATCGGCCTATACCTGATTATGCCTCTTCTTTCCCCCTGGGCCGATAAGGTGGGCAAACGGGAACTTCAGCTGTATCTTGGAATCTGGCTGTTCACCACGCTCATTCCGCTTATCCGCCAGTGGGCGGGCGGCCCGGCTCCGGTGATTTACGGCCCTTCCGGCATCCCGAACGGGGCGAAATATCCCCTCTGGGGAGAGGCCAGCTGGAACACCTACGGGGTGTTTTACTATTTGAGCGGATTTGTGGGGTATTTGCTCCTGGGGCTGTATTTCCGCAGGTTTGTAGGTCGACTGGAATGGAGAAAAACTCTCGCCATCGCCATCCCGTCATTTCTGGGGGGCTTCGCCATTTGCTGCGGAGGATTTCTTTCCAGAGTTTGGGCCGATACCGCCGGCGCCTTCCCATTCGAAGGACCCGTGGGCATTGCCGCGCTATGGGAAGGCCCCTGGCTTAACGACACCCTGGGCGTAGCGCTTATGACCCTTGCGTGGATACTGCTGTTCAGAAAAATCTCTTCCGGCGGAGCCTTCTTCCGCAAGGTGCTCCTCCCCGTTTCCAAGGCGAGCTACGGAATGTATCTGTGCCACATGCTGCTGCTTGGAGCCGTATCCGCATGGCTTCGCTCCGCTCTCGGCATCGGCCCCGAAGGCCTGCTCGGCCTCTGGACCACTCCCGTGGAGATTCTCGCCACCGCCCTTCTCTCCTTCGTGGGCATTGCCCTTCTTTGCATCCTCATCCGCCGCATCCCCAAACTGGGCAAGTGGATTATGGGGTAGAATCCACCGGAATTTTTTTAAACAATTCATGAGGGCCCTTGGGACGGAAAAATCGTCCATGCGCAGGTGCTGGATTTTCAATAATCTTTCTAACTTTGCAGTACGTCCCGAGCATCTTGACCCTTCGTTTGACGACATTATCAAGGATGCCGGCACACAGAGACTATCCACAGAGCAAAAGATCAAGTATATGGAAGCACTGCACCTGAACGAACGCGAACGCCTCGTAATCCGCGAGGGTGGCTACATCATCGGCAAGGAGGACGGGCTTGAGGAAGGGAGAGCAGAAGGGAGAGCAGAAAAACAAGTAGAAGTTGCTCGAACAATGCTGGCAGACGGAATGAGTCCGGAGCTTGTTTCCAAATATACCGGTCTTTCCGAGGAAGATATCGCCAAGCTGAAATAGATATAGAATCGTGATCCCGTTGGGATTTGGCCGCCGGGGGCGGCCATTTCCCTCCCCCTGCGGGGAGCTCATCACGAGCATAGCACAGCCGCCGCCCTGCTAGCAGGGCTAGCGGTTGTTTTTTAAAGAGGGCTCTCAAGCAAGCTTGGCGCCCTCTTTTAAAACAATCGCCATGGTCGAATTCGACCATGGCGTCTGTGCCTTTCGTGATCCCGTTGGGACTCGAACCCAAGACCCACAGCTTAGAAGGCTGTTGCTCTATCCAGCTGAGCTACGGGACCAGCGTTGGGGGTGCAAAGTTACGTAAAATTTTTCGATATCGGCAAAAAGGATTAATTTTGTGCCGATGGAAACTGTTATTGCAATAATCGCCATATTGCTTGGCGTCATCGGGATAGCCGGAAGTATCATTCCCGGGCTGCCCGGGCCGCCCGTCAGCTGGGTTGGCATGCTGGTATTGTATATCTGGGGCTCCGGCACCCATGGCGGGCACCCCATGACGCTCACGCTGCTTCTTGTGTGGCTGGCAATTACGATAATCGTGAGCATTCTGGACTATACCGTGCCGTCATATTTCACCAAAGTCACCGGCGGCAGCAAGTACGGCGGCATCGGCGCGGGGGTAGGGCTTATCGCGGGCATGATCTTCACGCCCATCGGCATGATCCTGGGAGCCCTTATCGGCGCATTCGTAGCGGAGCTTATCTTTGCGAAAAAAGAACTGGGTGCGTCCCTGAAATCAGCCCTTGGCGCCTTCCTCGGCTTCATGTGCGGCATGGGACTAAAACTCATCTCCGCCGCCATCATGATGTACGACATCATCCTCTACGCCTTCTGAAACCCTCCTACTGCATGAAGCCGGAGAAGTAGCCGCGGAAGAGGACGTTGGTGATAAGATAGCCGATTACTGTGGAAACGGTTACGCTTATGAGGCCCGGCATCATGAAGCTGTGATTCAGCAGGTACTTGCCTATTCGCGTGGTTCCGGAGCGGTCGAAGTTCACCGTGGCGATATCCGAGGGGTAGTTCGGGATGAAAAAGTACCCGTATACGCTGGGAAGGACACCCAGAAGCACCGGGCCGGCGATGCCAAGTTCATAGGCCAGAGGCAGCATTGCAACCACCACTGCGCCCTGCGAGTTAATCAGCACGGACACCAGGAAGAATACGAACGCGATGGTCCACGGGGCGCGGGTAACAAGGTCCGTGAGCATGGCTTTCATCTCCTCCAGATAGTTTCCGAAGTATGTATCCGCCAGCCAGGCGATGCCGTAGATGGCTATCACGGCCACCATGCCGGATTTCCACACCGAACCGGAAACACAATTCTTCAGGTCCACTTTGCATAGCATAATGTTCAGCGCCGCTGCAACCAGCATGATAATCTGGATGCAGAGATTCATCTTGGGGAGGGAGATGGCATCTGCCAGGGACTGGTCCCCGACATGGATCATCTGGCAGAATGCGAAGCAAACGATCACCAGCAGCGCGCCCAGAAATACGAAGACAGATACCTTTGCCGATTTGGTAATTTCCTTGTCCAGAGTGGTTGCGCTGCTTCCGTACATGTACTTGTAGATCTTCGGATCCGCCTTGCGCTTGAGGAATTCCGGATCCTTGTCCAGGTCCTTGCCCCTCTTGTAGGAGGCCAGGGAAGCGCACATCAGGCCGATGACGCATGCCGGGATGGTTACCATGAGAACCTGGGGAATTGCCACCATATATCCGTTCGCGTTGGAGATCGTGACGAAGGCCACGACCGCCGCGGCGATGGGCGAACAGGTGATGCCCACCTGCGAGGCGATAGAAGCCACGCCGCAGGGCCTTTCCGGACGGATATTCTTCTTCAGGGCGATGTCGCAGATAATGGGCATGATCGTGTACACCACGTGCCCGGTGCCAACAAGGACGGTGAGGAAGAATGTTACCAGCGGGCCCAGGAAGGTGATGTGGGCCGGATGCTTGCGCAGGAGTTTTTCCGCCACCTGGATCATCCAGTCCATACCGCCGGAGGCCTGCAGCGTTCCGGCGCAGGTTACAGCGGCGATGATGATGTAGATAACGTCGGTGGGAGGCGTTCCGGGCTCCAGGCCGAAGCCGAACACAAGGATTGCAAGGCCGATACCGGAGATTGCGCCCAGGGCCAGAGAGCCGTAGCGGGAGCCCACGTACAGGGCGGCAAGCACTATCAGCAGCTGGATAATCATCAGGAAAGTCATGGGTTTTCAGTTTTAATGCTTCCAAATATAGTTATTTTTTCTTTAAGTTGGCCCGGAATGTGTATATTTGCAGTGCGTTTGAATAAGACACTATGAAAAGAACAATACTCGCATTCCTGCTTCTGGCCGCATCGGCCCTTATCCTGAACGCACAGGAAATCCGAACGAACTACCGCAGTGGCTCCAAGTCGCACATCTCCACAGATTATGAGGAGATTACCTGCGGCGAATGCCCCCTGTGGACGCGTATCGAGAAAGTGGGCTACAGCGACGGTTCCAGCATCTATATCCTGTACCTGAACTTCGAGCAGAAGGTGGCAACCAGCGTCCCCAAGGGCGTGAAAATGGCTTTCAACCTGCCCAACGGGAGCATGGTGCGCTCGGAGCAGATCGGCCAGGACAGCGCAACGAAAAGGTCCTTTACCCGCGGCAACGGCAAAGTTTACTGGAACCGCACGAAATACGCCCTTGACGAGGCCGACATGAAGAAAATCAGCCGCGGAATCAGCTCCATCGACGTCGTTACCGGCTGGAATCCGGAGGATTATATCCAGATGTCTTTCCCGGGCGATGAACTCGCTTCGCTTTTCCGCCGTCACATGGAGGCCATCGACAAGGCATCGGCCTCAACCGTCAACCTCAAGGCGGAACTCTCCGGCCGGGCGAATAACCGCAACAACATCCTCACCACGGCCAAGGCCATATCGGCACGCGGGGCTGATTACGCGTTCAATGTAACCCTCACGCACCTGTATTACAAGAACTCCAACAAGGAGGATTTCGACCTGAAGATTCAGATTGGTGCACGCGGAAAGCATCATATCGCCATAGACTCGCCCATTACCTTCACGCTCGCAAACGGCTCCTCCCTGGTGCTCAAGCAGGCGATCGACGAAGACGATATCTTCACCGTGTATCCTTCAATACGTGAGTTGAGGCTTCTGTGCGGCGGCATCAAGGCCATCACTATCGAATACGAGGGCGGGAAACTCACCGATTCGTTCAGCAGCAATGCTCTTTCATCGGCCATAAACCAGCAGTATCAGCTGCTGATGTCGGTTTCGGACAGATAATCCATGAAACGTTTCCTCATACTGCTCTTCCTCGCGCTTTCAGTGCCCTCCTTTGCCTGCACTTCCGTGATTGTGAGCGGAAAATATACCCGTGACGGCAGGGCCGTGATGTACAAGCACAGGGATTCCTCGTGCAAGGATGTTTCCGTGGAGTATTTCCAGGGCTCGCTGTACCGCCTTATGGGCGTTGTGAACAGCAACTGGCGCCGCCATCCGGTGGCCCGGGTGCCCAAGGGAACCCCTGAAGTTTGGGGCGGCATGAACGAAATGGGATTCGCCATCATGAACACCGCAACCTACGATTTGAAGGACGACGATGTACCCCAGAGCGAGATGGACAAGGAGGGCGTTGTGATGTATCAGGCCCTGTCGGTGTGCGCCACCCTGGAGGAATTCGAATACTTCCTGGACACTCTTTCCAGGCCGATGTGCATAGAAACCAACTTCGGGGTGATAGATGCCAAAGGCGGCGCGGCATATTATGAAGTGAACAACCACTCATGGGTTAAGTTCGACGTGAACGAAGATCCACATGGCTACCGTGTCGTGACAAACTTCACCTGGACCGGCCGCCCGGCAGACCGCAAGGGCTACGACCGTTACGAGAAGGCATGCAGAATCCTGGAATCCACCGACGTGCCCATGCCGGAGTGGGATCACTCATTCTTCATTCGCGAAATCTCCTGTTCCGGAGCCCCCATCCTACGAAAATCCGCCTCATGCGCCATGATCTTCGAAGGCGACACGATGTGGGCATCCCTGGGACGCCCGGACGAAGTCCCCTGCAAGCCTTACACGCTTTAGGCCGGGGGATTCAGCGGGAGGGAAAGGACGAAGCGGGCGCCGGAAGTGTAGGTTGTGTCCAGATACACGCGGCCGCCCATCTTGTCTGCGATTTCACGGCAGATGCTGAGGCCCAGGCCGGTTCCCTGCACAAAGTCGTTCAGTTTGGTGAAACGGTCGAAAATGGCCTCCGCCTTGTCGGCCGGAACGCCGGGGCCGGTATCTTCCACGAAGAAATCCACATATGAGCCGGAGGCGGTCCAGCCCAGGCGGATCTCGCCGGAAGGTGTGTGCTTGCATGCGTTGGTGAGCATGTTGATAAGAATCTGCTGCACACGCTGAGGGTCTGTGCGGAATGTCAGACGGGTATCGGCGGGAACAACGTAAAGCATCTTCACGCCGCTCTGCAGGCGGTGCTCCGAACTGGAAATAGACGAATGGCAGATGAACGAGCACTCCCCTTCCCCATAGGTAATCTTGTAATTACCTTTATCCATGGCCGATGCGTTCAGGATATCGTCCAGAAGCATGGTGAGCATCTTGGTGTTGTTCACGATATGGCCGGCGAACTCCTCCTTCTCCTCCGGAGGGAAACTTCCGTCCGGCAAGGACAATAACTGGGAAAATCCCACAATCGCATTCAGGGGCGTGCGAACCTCGTGGCTCATGTTCTGGACAAAGCGCGTCTTGGCCTCATCGGCCTGGCGCACACGCTCGTTGGTCTTCTGCAGATTGCGGATATTGTGAAGGAGCGCCGTGATGACCACCATGAATATGACTATGATCAGCACCGATATAACCACTGTGGTAACCTCCACGATATGGTTCTTCTCGGCCAGATCGGCCTCCAGCCGGGCCTTTCCCATTCTGGCCTCCATCTCCTCCAGATGAAGTTCATTGGTGGTGGTCAGGAATAATTCCGTATCCGCAATGCATATGTCCTTGAGCCGGTTTGCCGTTTGGATGTCTCCGATGGCCTCCGCTGCCTTATCCAGGACCTTTTGCCTGGATACCGACAACTTGGCTACCTGCTTCCAGTCCAGTTTCCCTTCAAACAACTGGTCCAAACAGTCTATCAGCACTGAGGCTCCGCCATACACGTTGCCCAGATAGGGGCTGTCGTAGCACTTGTCGCGGTATACCATGTAATTGGCTTTGTCGCCTTTTGCAGCATAATAGCGCGTATATGCGAAATCGACGCGGACAATATCCAGCTCCATCTTTTCCTCACCCAAGGCGAGGTCGATATAGAATTTGCTGGAGTCGCTGCCCGGAAGGAAAGTATCCGCGTAATCTATGTAATAAGGAGTAAGCCCCTGGCGCTTGATTGTGGGATTGTCCGTTTTCTTAAACTCGTCCAGAAGGATTGCAAGGTAGCGCCTTGTAGTTTTGTAGTCACGCATGGCCTTGTAAATCGACGCCATTTCCATGGCCGAATACCAGATACCATATTCGCTGTCCTGCTGTATCGCGATTTCCCGCATTTCCCTGACAATGTCAACTGCCTGAAGCTGCTTTCCATTATTGTAGAAGAAATTCTTGGTCAATGTATACGAGTAATAGAAATACTGCTCATATCCCATCTTGATGGACATGCTCTTCAACTCTTCTTGCGCAGCAAGAACCTCCTTGCTCCTGTTTTCAAAAGCAGCCTGCACCACATCGGGAGCAGCATCAGCGGGCAGATTATACGGCCTCTTGATAATGTCCTTGAGTTTGCACACATAATAAATCACCTGCGCCTTTGCATCCTGCTTGAGCAGGGCCGTATGGATCAGAGCATCGCCCGCATCCTTGAATCCATCCTTGCCGGCCAGATTATCCGCCTGCAGGAAAAGAGCATAACATTCGTCGTCCAGGTCGTAGGGATTGTTCTGGGCCGATGCCGTAACGGCCATCGCCAATAAACCCAGCATAAAAAGAATCCTGCGCATAATCAGTCCAAAATTATTAGTGCAACGGAAGGATGTGAAAAGTGCAGACGCACAATGTCTTCGTCGGCGCGGTTCAGGGTGGCTTTCCACCATGCGTCGAATACCACGCCGTCGGTTGGCCAGTGAAGGCCCTCCGACTTTATCCGGAGGCTGTTGTCGGCGCTGAACAGGGAGATGCGGCGTCCCTCACCCACGTGGAGTTCGCATGTGTCGCAAACGGCAAAGGCGGTGCTGAAGTCGCTCACCATCTCAACGCGGATGCAGCCAAGGTCGAAAAGGCGCGGAAACTCCATCAGAAGGCCAAGGTTGCCCACCGTATGGTCTTCCCTCCGGCCGGACGCCCCAAGGATTGTAATGGTATCAAGGTCGGAATAATGCGAAAGCAGGAAGCGCATTGCCTTGGTGAGGTCGTTGTAGTCCTGCTCGCTTTCCGGAAAAAACAGCGAGGGGTACTTCTGACGAAGCTGAGGCGAAACCGAATCCATATCCCCCACGACGGCGTCCGGAAGACGCGAAAAACCCGCATCCAGATAGCGCCCGAAAGCCCCGTCGCAGCACACCAGAATATCTGCCGCACCAAGCAGATAGAGCGGATATTCCGTTGTGGGGAAAGCCCCGTTGCAAAGGATTACGGCGCTGCTCATTCTTCCACTGGGGTGTACTTGAGAATCTCTTCGTGGGATGTTCCCTTGGTTGCCACATAGCTCTCCGGTTCACGGAAGCCTTTAAGGAAGGCCGATGCGTCCATGCGCTTCTTGCCGGCAAGCTGCACGTCGCGCAGCTCGATCGCACCGTCCGCCGTGGCGATGGCGATGTATGACGAGCCGTCCGACAGCACGGTGCCGGGCGCGGCATGAAGATCCATCCGCTGCTCGCCGAAGAAGATCTTGAGTTGAGATTTCTCGACTTCGCCTTCGGCTCCGCTCGAAATGACAGACTTCCGTACCAGCTCCGTGAATGCGCAGGGGAACGGGCTCAGGCCGCGGATGAGGTTGTACACCTCGCGAGTGGGCGCGTTCCAGTCGATATGCTGCAGTTCGCGCGTGAGCTTGGGGGCGGGACGCAGCACCTCGGAGCCCTGGATGAAGCTGCGCTGCACGCGGGTTTCCACATTGTGCTGGAGAATGGCCTCCACGGTATCCACGACCAGTGTTGCACCCATCTCCATGAGCCTGTCGTGCACGTCGCCGGCAGTATCCGAAGGGCCGATGAGGCAGCTCTCCCGGAACAGGATGCCGCCGGTGTCAATCTTCTTGTCTATCATGAAGGTGGTAACGCCCGTTCGGAGTTCCCCGTTGATCACCGCCCAGTTGATAGGGGCGGCGCCGCGATACTGCGGCAGCAGCGCGGCGTGAAGGTTGAACGTTCCAAGCTTGGGCATTGTCCACACCTGCTCCGGCAGCATGCGGAAGCCAACCACCACGAAAAGATCCGCCTTCCACCCCGCCAGGGCCTCCAGGAACGAAGGGTCCTTGAGTTTTGCGGGCTGCAGCAGCGGCAGAGAATGCTCCACGGCATACTTCTTCACGGCGCTCTCATTAACCTTGAGCCCTCGCCCGCTGGGTTTATCCTCAACGGTAACAACTCCAACCACCTTATACCCTGCCTTAACCAGTGCATCCAGCGAAGCCACGGCGAACTCCGGCGTTCCCATGAACACAAGCCTGGGCTTGCGGAAGAACGCCACGATGCGGCTCCAGAGCTTGCGCCAGGCCGATTTAATCAGATCGGCGTTGAAAATGGACGAATCCTGAATTGCCTTGGTGGTGAGGAACGCCCCGATCGGGGCCAGCACGAAGGCCGATATGAACTTGCCCACGAACGCGCTGGTGGCGCCGTCCTTGGCCAGTTTTTCACCGCTGATATCCACGACCCAGTACAGCACGAAGAACAGCACCGATATAATCGCCGGCGTGCCCAGACCGCCCTTCCGGATAAGCGCCCCCAGAGGCGCACCTATGAAGAACAGCAGCAGGCAGGCCAGCGCCTGGGCATACTTGCGCCAGATTTCAACATCCGTAAGGCGCAGGATCTTCGTATATTCGAAAGCCTCGTATCCCTGGCTCTGGAGGGCCGATTCGGCGCTGGTCGCCAGGTTTAATCCGTTGTCATACGCCTGCCTTTCCGCCTCCAGATCCTTCCATCCCTCGAAATAATCCTCCACTTTCACGAGCTGCGTTCCTTTCTCCCTCCAGGACGTATCCAGCTGGCTGCGATACTTGAAGTTGATGGTCCTGTCGAAATCGGCAAGATGCTCCGCCAGGCCCTCGTCCGACATTCTGGACAGCGAATCGTGCCCAACGGTAAGCTGCTTGAGCGACATCGAACGCACCTGGTCTCCATACCGCGCCGAATCCGAATGCTGGAACGCGTAGTTCTCCAGCGGGATAATCATCTCTTCCCGGTTGAATCCCACCCGGCGAAGCGCCAGAGTGGTATCACGGTATTTCTTGGTATTGGTTTCCTGATAGGAAATGCCGTCGTAAAGCGTAAAGGTAAGGTAGTCTTTTGCCTTGGAGAGCTTCATCATTCCGCTGTCGGCCACCGTGAGGGAGGTATTCCCCTTGTTTCCGGTGTGGTCGTACACCATCACGTCGTACATCATTCCGCTGGAGTCGTCGCGGTCCTCAATCCGGAGGATATACCCGTCGATACCGTCGTAGAACGAGCCGATGGGAATCTTGATTTCCGACTTGGTGCGGCTAAGGTCCGACCGCATCGTGTAAATCTGGTTGATGGAGTACGGAACCAGACGGTCGCCGATAAAGAATGCGCCGACACTGATAAAAACGCTCACGATCATAAGCGGGAACAGCACCCTGGTGAGCGATATGCCCGACGCCTTGATGGCAGTAAGTTCAAAATGCTCGCCCATCTGGCCAAGTGTCATCATGGACGCCAGAAGGGTGGCAAGAGGGATGGACAGAGGCAGCACCTGGCAGCTACCCCACATGAGGAACTCCAGGATAACCTTGAACTCCAGACCCTTACCCACGAGTTCGTCGATGTACAGCCACAGGAACTGCATCACCAGGATGAAGATAACTATGGCCAGGATCGCGAAGAACGGTCCTATGAACGACTTTAGTATGAACCTGTCCAGCCTTTTCATCCTCAGGCAGTTGCGAGTTCTACGAGTTTATCGAGGGCCGATGCCAGGCCGTCCACGTTGCGGCCGCCGGCCGTTGCAAGGCCGGGCTGCCCGCCGCCACCGCCCTGGATAAGGGCCGCTGCCTCGCGGATATCCTTGCCCGCATTTTTCCCTGCGGCGACAAGGTCCTGGGAATACATGAGAACCAGATTCGGCTTCGCATCATATGCGAACGCGGCACAGAGTGCAAGCCCTGTGGAATTCTTCTGCAGCAGGAGGGCGATATTTCGCGCCATCGCAGGATCCACGGACATATCGAAACGCACCACCTTCACGCCGTTAATCTCCTTAGCCTCGGCAGATAACTTTGCAGCGAGCTGCGACGCCTTTTCCGCCGCGGCAGCCTCCAGCTGTTTGCGGGCCTCTGCATTCTCTTCCACCAGTTTCTTAATAGCCCCGGCAAGATCCGGAACATTGTTGAAGAAACCGCGGGCTGTGCGCAGCAAATCTTCCTCATTATGTATATACTCTTCCGCAGCCTCACCGGTAATAGCCTCGATCCTGCGAACTCCGGCGGCAATTGCGCTTTCGGAAACAATCTTCAGCAGGCCGATGTTGCCGGTGGCCTCCGCGTGCGTACCGCCGCAGAGCTCCACGGCAGGGCCGAACTTCACGACGCGCACCTTATCGCCATACTTCTCGCCGAACAAGGCGATGGCGCCCATCTCCTTGGCGTGGGCCATATCGGTTTCAACAACAACTCGCTTCTCATTCTCGCGGATGGCGGCGTTCACAAGGCGCTCCACCTTTGCGAGCTCCTCGTCCGTAACCTTCTGGAAATGCGAGAAGTCGAACCTTAAATAATCCGCGCACACGTACGAGCCCTTCTGCTCCACGTGAGTTCCCAGCACTTCGCGAAGTGCATGGTCCAGCAGGTGAGTTGCCGTGTGGTTAGCCTGAATGCGGCGGCGGCGAGCCTCATCCACCTGAAGGGTAAATGCAGCGGTACCGTCTTCCGGAAGCTTCTCTGCGATATGGATGGTGAGATCATTCTCCTTCACGGTGTTGATGATCGCTATCTTCTCGCCTTCCGACTCGATCCAGCCGGTGTCTCCCACCTGGCCGCCCATCTCCGCATAGAAAGGAGTGCGGTCGAAGACAAGCTGATACAGAGTTTTGTTCTTCTGCTTCACAACGCGCTGCTTCACCAGCGTTGCATCCTCTACACGAAGAGTATCGTAGCCCATGAAGGCAACGCCGGAATCCGCCGCGAACTCCTGCCAGTCGCCAAATTCGTTGGCGGTGGCGCTTCGGGCGCGGTCTTTCTGTTTCTGGAGCTCCGCCTTGAAGCCATCCAGATCCACGGTATAGCCCTTTTCGGTTGCAATCAGTTCCGTGAGGTCCACCGGGAAACCATAAGTATCGTACAGCACGAAAGCATCCACGCCGGAAACCACCTTGGCGGCGGCATTCTTCGCCATATTGTCTTCCAGCATGCGGATACCCTTGTCAAGAGTGCGCAGGAAGGCGTTTTCCTCCTCCCGGATAACATTCTCGATAAGTTTCTGCTGGGCTTTCAGCTCCGGATAGGCGCTGCCCATATCGGCCACCAGCTGTTCCACCAGGCGGCAGAGGAAAGGCTCCGTGAAGCCAAGGAAAGTGTAGCCGTAACGCACCGCACGGCGCAAAATACGCCTGATAACATAGCCCGCCTTCACGTTCGAAGGCAGCTGGCCGTCGGCAATGGAGAAGGCGATGGCGCGGATATGATCGGCACATACCCTCATCGCAACCTCAACCTTATCGTTTTCCTTATATTTATGTCCGGAAAGCTCTTCCAGACAGCCGATGAGGCCGGAGAAAACGTCCGTCTCGTAGTTCGAGCTCTTGCCCTGGAGAATCATGCAAAGGCGCTCGAAGCCCATTCCCGTGTCGATGTTCTTCGCTGGCAGCGGCTCCAGATGGCCGTCCGCCTTGCGGTTGAACTGCATGAACACGAGGTTCCAGATTTCGATAACCTCGTCGTTATCGGTATTCACCATCTCGCGGCCGGGCTTAAGGGCTTGCTCCTCCTTGGAGCGGAGGTCGATATGGATCTCGCTGCAGGGGCCGCAGGGGCCGGTGTCGCCCATTTCCCAGAAATTGTCGTGCTTGTTGCCGGTGAGAACATGGTCTGCGGGAAGATGCTTGAGCCATGCGGCCCGGGCCTCCGTGTCCAGCTCCGTACCATCCTCCGGCGCGCCCTCGAAAACGGTGGCGTAAAGGATTGAAGGATCGATTTTATAAACTTCCGTGAGCAGCTCCCAGGCCCAGTCTATGGCCTCGGTCTTGAAATAATCTCCGAAACTCCAGTTTCCCAGCATCTCGAACATGGTGTGGTGACGGCCGTCGTGGCCCACTGCCTCAAGGTCGTTGTGCTTGCCGCTCACGCGGAGGCATTTCTGCGAATCCGCGGCGCGGGGGAATTTGGGGGCGGAGTTGCCAAGGAATATATCTTTGAACTGGTTCATTCCCGCATTGGTGAACATCAGCGTGGGGTCGTTCTTGATAACCATGGGGGCCGACGGCACCAGCGTGTGACCCTTCGATGCGAAAAAGTCCAGGAATTTCTGTCTGATTTCTTGCGCTGTCATATTTCTCGATAAAAAAGTTTCTAGCCTGCAAAAATACTATTTTTGCGGAAATTTTCCTATTTTTGTCCCTGTCATAGAAACTAAAACGTGTCCAAACAGGATAAAACCATATTCAATCCTGAAACCCTGATGGTAGAAACGGACACCTCGTCCCGGCAAAGCTTGCTCAAGGGATTGGGTGTTGCAGCCGCCGGGGTTGCCCTCTTCGCTCTGTACATGCTCCTTTACTTCGGCGTTTTCCACATGCACCTTCCCAAAACCGCCGTGCTCCTGAGGCAGAAGGCCCAGTGGGAATCCCGCGTGGAACGCCTGGGCCTGAGGATGGACGGCTTCGAGGAGGACCTGGACCTTCTGGAAGTACGCGACAACCGCATCTACCGCCCGGTATACGGCATGCGCGAGCTCCCCTCCGAAGTGAGGGATTCCGGTAAAACCGTGCTCCCGCAGGGGCTGGACACCACTTCCCTCCTGGCATCGGCCATCCGGCGCTCACAGATTCTCATGCGAAGGGCCCGGGCCCAGAGCGTCTCCTACAGCCAGGTGGAGAATGCGTCGAAATCGGCAGGCGACATGGCAAGCCACATCCCCGCCATCCCTCCCGTGAATCCGGATCCCAGGAGCTACCGTTTCTCCAGCCCGTTCGGCTACAGGACCCACCCCATTCTGGGCGGGGTAAGACTGCATGCGGGAATAGACTTCGGCTTCGACAGCGGCAATCCCATATACTGCACCGGCGACGGTGTGGTTTGCCTGGTAAAAGAGGAAAACCGCAGCTACGGCCACCAGGTGCTGGTAGACCATGGCTTCGGTTACAAAAGCCGATACGCCCACATGTCCCAGATCTTCGTGTACGAGGGCATGAGGCTCCGCCGCGGAGACTGCGTGGGCCTTTCCGGCAACACCGGACAGTCCACCGGCCCCCACCTCCACTACGAAGTGCTGTACCAGGGTGAAGCAGTCGACCCTCTGAACTTCATGGACCTCTCAATGCCCTCGAAAGACTACTTCGAGATGGTTCACAAACCCTCTAACAAGCGATGAAAGGAAGAGGAACGTTCATACTGTCGTCCTTCGCCCTGTCGGTGCTCCTCACCGCACTGGCGGCCCTCATCATGTCGTCCCGGGAGGATAAAGCCCTGCGCCGCGAAATCGCCATGTACGAGGCCCTCTACCCGCAGCTCAAGGCCGATGTGGACCTGGAAGGCAAGGTGGTTGAAAACCTCAACCTCCGCGACGGCGCCATCTACTCCGCCCTCTTCCTCACCGAGGCCCCCAGTGCCGATGCCATCACGGCGGCGGACCTTATCGCCGACAGCGACTCCCTGTCGGACAGCTTCTACCTCAACTACTCCGCATCCAAGGCGGAACGCCTCATGGTGATGGCCTCCAAGGTGGACAGCACCTTTGCCGATATCTTCCTCCTGCTGCAGCAGAAGGCGGATTCCATACCCCCTCTGAGCCTCCCCGTAAAGGACATGTCCTATGCCCAGACGGGAGCCTCTCTGGGCGAGAAACAGAACCCCTTCTACAAGAAAACCGTGCAGCACCAGGGCCTTGACATCGTAGCCCCGAGGGGTACTCTGGTATGGTGCACCGCTCCAGGCGTAGTCACCGACGTAGGCTATGCCCGCGACGGCCTGGGCCTCACAGTCACCGTGCGCCACAAAGGCGGCTTCGTAACCCGCTACGGCCGGCTTGGAGACACCTTCGTGGAAGAAGGCCGGAAAGTGAAGCTTGGAGATGCCCTCGGGAGGGTTGGCGTAACCCCGGGATTCGCCCCTCACCTGCACTATGAAGTGCTGCTGCGGGGCGCGGCGCAGGACCCCGTGAACCACATCTTCGCATCCGTGAGCCCGGAGGATTATTCACGAATGCTATTCATATCAGGAAGTACTTTACAATCAATGGATTAATCTATATGGCAAAAACTATTTACACTATGGGTGAAGTTGCGGAAATGCTGGGCGAGAACACCAGCGCCATCCGCTATTGGTGCAACTATTTCGAGCGCTTCATCAAGCCCGGGAGGAACGCGAAGGGCAACCGTCTTTTCCACGAGGAAGACATCGAAACCCTCAAGCAGATAAAGCACCTCGTGAAAAACGAAGGCCTCACCCTGGAAGGCGCCGCCGCACGCATGGGAGAAGACCGCCGCACGGTGGAAAAAAGGGTGAAAGCCCTGGATTCTCTGCGCAGCATCCGGGCCCGCCTGATGGAAGTGAAAAAGAGCATATGATGAAGGTTGCGGATATCGTTGCCGCGGTGGAGCAGTTCGCTCCGCTGGGCATTCAGGAACCGTGGGACAACAGCGGCCTCTGCATCGGCTCACCCGATGACTCCGTGCACGGAGTAATGGTGGGCTTCGACTGCACCCCCGCCCTGGTAGACGACGCCATCGCCGCGGGCTGCGACATGATTATCACCCACCACCCGCTCATTTTCAAGGGTCTGAAGCATATCACCCCCAGCGAGCCAACGGGCGAAGCCATAATGAAGGCAATCCGCGCCGGCATAGCCGTTTACGCCGCCCATACAACCGCCGATAAAGTTATCGAAGGCGTGTCCGGGGCCATGGCCCGCCGGCTCGGCCTCACGGATATCCGCATCCTGGAGGATGAAGGAGGCACCGGGCTCGGCGCTTACGGCACCCTCGAAAAGCCCCTCTCCGGGATGGAGGCAATCGCGCTCATCAAAGAGCGCTTCGGCCTCAAAATCGTGCGTACATCGGCCCCAATCGACGGTCCCATCACCACGGTGGCGGTGCTCGGAGGCTCCGGAGGAGGAGAGATTCCATCGGCCCGCGCAGCCGGTGCGCAGCTATACGTCACTGCCGATATTTCCTACCACAATTTCTTCACTCCGGAGGGCTTCATGGTAGCCGATATCGGCCATTTTGAGAGCGAAGTGGAAATTGCCAGCATTTTATTTTCTTTCTTAAAGAAAAAATTTCCTAACTTTGCAGTTCATTTGGGCGCGTCCCTGCGCGAAGGGAATCCCGTCCACTACTTTTAACCGAAGTAAAAACCGAATAAAAACTATATGGCAAGCAAGAAAATCAAGAAAGTGGAGACTCCCATCGACCAGAGGGAAACCTTCGTCTCCCTGCAGAAGAACTTCGCGGATTCCGAACTGTCGGTAGAGGAAAAACTCAGAACCCTCTACGAACTTCAGGAGGCGGATTCAGAGATAGACAAAATCTACCAGCTCCGCGGCGAACTCCCCGCAGAAGTGGAGGAAATCGAAACGGAAATCGCCGCCCTCAAGATGAAATCGGCAGGTCTTTCCGCCCTCATCGAGCAGTTCCAGAAGAACATAGCGGATTCCAAACTGAGCATCGCCGAGCACGAGAGCGCTATCGAGAAATACCGCAAGCAGCTGGAGACCATCTCCAACTCCCGCGAGTACGATTCGCTGAACAAGGAGATTGAAAACCAGACACTCCTGCTTCAGATCGACGAAAAGAACATCAACGATACCCGTTACGAGATCGCGAACAAGAAGGCGGAGCAGGATGAGCTGAAGGACCGCATCGGCATCCGCAGCGAAGACCTCAAGGCCAAGAAGGACGAACTCGCGCAGATCGTGGAATCCACCGCAAGGGAGGAAGAAGAGCTTACCCGTCGCCGTGAGCAGTGCGCCGCAAAGATCGACGAGCGCACCATGAGCGCCTATGAGCGCATCCGTGCCAGCGTGCACAATCACCTGGCCGTGGTTTCCATCTACAACGGAGACTCCTGCGGAGGATGCTTCAACACCATCACTCCCCAGCGCCGCGTAGAGGTTGCCTCCAACCGCAAGCTCATCATCTGCGAGCACTGCGGCCGCATCATCATCAACCCGGAATTCGAGAAGAAGTAGAGTATGGCAGACACCCCCCGGCGCGGAAGGAAACGTGACGACTCCGTAAACCTGGACACCCTCGGCCTGGAAATGGGGAACAAACCTCCCCAGGCTCCGGATGTAGAGGAAGCGGTTCTGGGAGCAATGCTGGTCGAGCCCACCACCATAGACGAAGCCATGGAAGAGCTCACCCCCGGCTGCTTCTACGATCCCCGTCACAAAATGATATTCGAAGCGATGTCTTCGCTCGTCAACGAGCACATCGCCATCGACATCATAACCGTGTCGGACCGTCTGCGCGCCCGCGGCCAGCTGGAAGAAATCGGCGGGCCTGTTTTCCTTGCCGATTTATCCCAGCGCATCGGCGCCGCCGCGCATATCGAATATCACATCCGCATCCTCAAGCAGAAGGCCATCCAGAGGGATCTCATCACCGCCTCGTACGACATCCTCAAGGAGTCCTATGACGACTCGGTGAACGTGGACGAACTGGTGGACACCGCCCAGACCAAGATCTTCGAGGCCATCCAAACCCGCGAGAAGAAAGACGTGCAGGAGATTTCCAGCATCATCAACTCGGTGATGGACAACCTCCAGGCCCTCCAGGGCGTAACCGGCCCCAGCGGCGTTCCTTCCGGCTTCCCCTCCATCGACAGGGTAACCCAGGGCTGGCAGAAGAGCGACCTCATCATCCTGGCCGCCCGTCCTTCCGTGGGTAAAACCGCTTTCTCGCTGAACCTGGCCCGAAACGCCGCGGTGGATTACAACATGCCCGTGGCTTTCTTCTCCCTGGAAATGTCGGCCGACCAGCTGGGCAAGAGGCTCATCACCACGGAGTCCGGCCTGCCGGGAGAAAAAATCAAGGGCGGGGTGAAGCTGGAAGACTACGAGTGGACCCAGCTTGAGCATAAACTCAGGGACCTTTCCAAAGCCCCGCTGTACATCGACGACACCCCGGGCATTCCCGTGATGGAATTCCGCGCCAAGGCAAAGCGCCTTGTAAAGCAGAAGGGCGTTAGGCTCATCGTGGTGGACTATCTGCAGCTCATGCAGGGCCCTTCGGAGCTCCGCGGCATGCGCGAGCAGGAGGTCGCCGCCATTTCCCGCACCCTGAAGGCCACGGCAAAGGAACTGAACGTTCCCATCATCGCCCTGTCACAGCTTTCCAGAAACGCCGTGCAGCGCACCGGCGGCACCGGAAAGCCCCAGCTGAGCGACCTTCGTGAATCCGGCTCCATCGAGCAGGATGCCGATATGGTAATCTTCATCCACAGGCCGGATTTCGTGGGTATGTCGGAAGATCCTGCCGACAGGGAAAAGGCATATATCGTTATTGCAAAACACAGAAACGGAGAAGTTTGCGACATCGAAATGAAGTACAAAGCCGGTCAGGTACGATTCTTGGAACCAGACCAGGCGTTGGACATTCAGGCCTCACGGCCGGTCGAGAGCGCAATGAACGCTTCCGCCACGTCCTCATTTGACGACGACCCTAACGCTCCGTTCTGATGAAAAAGATTGTTTTTATATCCCTGGCCCTCCTCCTTGGCGTTTTTTCCGCCAAGGCGCAGTGCATTCCCACAAAGCCGGGAGCTCTCCCCTACTCCACGGGCGAGAATCTTTCATACGTGCTTTCTTACAAGTGGAACGCCGTTAACACGGATGTTGCCACCGCATCCCTTAAACTGGACACGTTGCGCTACAACGGCAACCTGGTTTATTACAGCAGGATGACGGCCCGCACGAAAGCCTTCTTCGACACCTTCTTCAAGGCCAGGGAGGATTTCCGCAGCTGGTTCGCCATGGACACCGGCCGTCCCCTCAAGTACACCCGCAACACGCTGGAAGGCAAATACACCGCCACGAACACGTATCTGTACAACTGGGCCAGCCGTAAGATCCGCGCCACCTGGAAGATGGGTTCCAAACCCCAGCAAACGGCGGATCTTCCCCTCACAGACTGCACCTACGACCTCCCTTCCATCATCTACTTCCTCCGCAGGATGGACACATCCAACCTCAAGGAAGGCAAGTCCTACAAGGTAACCTACGGAATAGACGATGACGTGTACACCATAAGCCTCACCTTCAAGGGCCACGAGAACAGGAAGATCCGCGGCATCGGCAAGGTTAAGTGCCTGCACTTCGGCTGCAATGTGGTGGCGGGGGAAATGTTCACCGGAAACGAAGACGCCCAGCTTTGGGTGTCGGACGACGACAACCATATTCCCATCTACTTCATGGCGCCGCTCAAAGTGGGTGCCGTAACCGGGAGGCTCAGCGGCTACAAAGGCCTCTCGCACAAACTGGCCACTGTTAAATGATTAGTAAAAAGGAAGATTCTTCCGCCTGCAGCTCCTGTCCCACCGCCGCGCTCTGCTCAAGGGCTGGCAAGTTGGACCCTAACATAGAAATTCCCGCCTCCTTGGGTTTGAAGGCTGTGCTGCTGAGTTATGTGGCACCCCTGATTGTCCTGCTGGCGGGGTTTTTCGTGTCCGAGGCCCTAGGGGCCGGGGAACTTGCCGCAGGGCTCATCGGCATGGGAATAATGGCCGTCTACTTTTTTGTGCTGTGGCTTTGCAGGGCAAGGGTGAGGAGGCAGTATGACGCCTGCCTGAAGGAACAACTAACTTAAAACAACTATATGACAAGTACTATTATCTGGACTATCGCAGTTGTCACCATCTTGGGAGCGCTGCTCGCCCTGATTCTTTTCTTCGTTGCGAAGAAGTTCATGGTGCGGGAGGATCCCAGGATCGACCTGGTGGAAAAAGCGATGCCCGGGGCAAACTGCGGCGGTTGCGGCTTTGCCGGCTGCCGCGCTTTTGCGGAATCGGCCGTGAAGGCTCCAAACCTGGACAGCCACTTCTGCCCGGTTGGAGGCAATGACACCATGGCCAAGGTCGCGGAGATTCTGGGCATCGAAGTGAAGGCCCAGGCCCCCAGAGTTGCGGTTCTCCGCTGCAACGGAGAGTGCGGCGTCCGTCCCGTGGTTAACGACTACGACGGCGCGCCCACCTGCAAGGTGAAGGCTTCGCTGTATCCCGGCGATACGGCCTGCGCATTCGGCTGCCTCGGCTGCGGCGACTGCGTTCAGGCTTGCTCATTCGGCGCCTTGAGCATGGATCCGTCAACGGGCCTGCCTGTTGTGGACGAGGCCAAGTGCACCGCTTGCGGTTCGTGCGTAAAGGCCTGCCCTAAAGGCCTGTTCGAGCTCCGGCCCAAAGGGCCCCGCGGCATGCGTGAGTTCGTATCCTGCATGAACAAGGACAAAGGCCCCGCTGCGAAGAAAGCCTGCGGCAATGCCTGCATCGGCTGCGGCATCTGCGTGAAAACCTGTACGCACGACGCCATCACCCTGGAGGCGAACCTCGCATACATAGACCCGGCAAAGTGCAAACTCTGCCGCGAATGCGAGGCCATGTGCCCCACCGGCGCCATCCACGGCGTGAATTTCCCCAAACCTCTGGACAAGGATGCGGTGAAAGCCCGCATCAAGGAGCGCCAGGCTAAGGCTTCTGTCATTTCGAGCGAAGCCGAGAAATCTCAAAAGAAGGAGGATTAAGATGAGTAAACATACATTCTCCATTGGCGGTGTACACCCCCACGACAGCAAGATTTCCAGGGACTGCGCCATTCAGCAGCTTCCCATCCCCCCGGCCGTGTACCTTTCGCTGTCTCAGCACATCGGCACCCCGGCAAAACCCGTGGTGGAAGTGGGCGACAAAGTGCTCGCTGGGCAGGTTATAGCCGAGCCCGGCGGCTTCGTATCGGCCTTCATCCATTCGCCGGTGAGCGGAACCGTGAAGTCGATAGGCCCCCGCAAGGACCTCGCCGGAATCCCCTCCACCTGCATCGAGATTGAGACGGAGGGTGACGAGTGGGCTCCCGGCATAGACCTTTCAGATACTCTTGTAACAGAGATTCCTGCCGACAACAAGGCAATCATCGAGAAGATCCGTCTGGCCGGCGTTGTGGGCCTTGGCGGAGCAACCTTCCCTACGCACGTCAAGTTGATGCCGCCTCCCGGCTCCAAGTGCGAGATGGTGATCATCAACGGCTGCGAATGCGAACCGTACCTCACTTCCGACTTCCGTGTCCTTCTGGAGAAGGGCGAGCAGGTGGTGGTGGGCGCCGCTATCCTGCAGCAGGTTATGGGCAATGTGCCCGTTACCATCGCCATCGAGGTGAACAAGCCGGAGGCTATCAAGCACATCCGCGAAGTCATCGGCAAGTTACCTTATAAGAATATAGAGGTGATGCCCATGAAGATGCGTTACCCGCAGGGCAGCGAAAAGCAGCTCATCGACGCGGTGATGCACCGTCAGGTGGGCTCCGGAGCGCTTCCAATCAGCGTTGGCGCCGTTGTGCAGAACGTGGGTACGGCCATGGCCGTGTACGACGCCGTGCAGAAGAACAAGCCTCTGGTGGACAACGTAGTGTCGATTACAGGCGAATGCTTCCCCAACCAGGCCAACCTTCAAATCAGGGTGGGCACTCCTTTCCGCTTTATCATCGACCATCTGGGAGGTGTCCCGGCCGATGCCGCCAAGATCATCAGCGGCGGTCCCATGATGGGAAAGGCCGTTGCCAACCTTGACGCATCTACCCTCAAGGGAACCAGCGCCCTACTCTTCCTCACGGAAAAGCAGACAAGACGCGCCCCTGAAACGAGTTGTATCCGCTGCGGCAAATGTGCCGATGCCTGCCCCATGGGCCTGGAGCCGTTCCTGCTTGTTAAACTGGCCAAGGCCGGCGACCTGGAGCAGCTGGAAAAGAATGCCGCGCAGGACTGCATCGAGTGCGGCTGCTGCCTGTACTCCTGCCCCGCCCGCATTCCCCTGCTGGACCACATCCGTCTTGGGAAAGCCGCCACTTTGGGAGCCATCCGCGCCCGCGCAGCCGCCGCCAAGGCCGCTGCTCCTGTCATCCCGAGCAACGCCGAGGGATCTAAAAAGTAGTGCCCTATGGAAAAATTAATAGTATCCCCCAACCCCCACATCCACTCAAAGGACACCACAAGGTCCCTCATGCTGGATGTGATAATCGCGCTCTGCCCGGCAGTGCTGATGTCGTTCGTGTTCTACGGCTGGCAGGAGATTCTCCTTATGGCCGTGAGCGTGGGCTCCTGCCTGCTGCTGGAATGGGCCATCACAAAGTTCCTGCTTAAGAAGCGCTCCACCATCGGAGATCTCTCCGCCGTGGTTACCGGTATCCTTCTCGCGATGAACGTGCCTTATACCGCTCCCTGGTGGATTATGATAGTGGGCGCGGTCGTCGCCATCGGCATAGCAAAGATGAGCTTCGGCGGAATAGGCCAGAACATCTGGAACCCCGCCCTGGTGGGCCGCGTGTTCCTGCTGGTGTCGTTCCCCACTTACATGACCTCCTGGAAAGAGCCTCACGGCCTTTTCGGGGCCGATGCCATCTCCGGCGCAACCCCGCTGGGCGCCATCAAGGAAGGCCTGCTTCAGGGCGCTTCCGTGCAGGACATCATGGCTAGCGGAGGCTACGACTACGGCATTATGCTGTACGCCAATCTTGGCGGCAGCGCCGGCGAGGCCTGCGCAATAGCCCTGCTCCTTGGCTTCGTGTACCTTCTCATCCGCAAGGTCATCAAGCCCTGGATTACCCTCAGCATCTTTGCAACCGTGGCCCTTACAGCCCTCATCTTCTGGGGCATCAACCCGGAGCGGTTCACCGGTCCCGTGTTCAACCTCCTCACCGGCGGCCTTATCCTTGGCGCCTGCTTCATGGCAACGGACTATGTGTCCTCGCCCATGAGCGTCTGGGGCGGCGTGGTGTTCGGCGTGGGCATCGGCTTCATAACCATGATGATCCGCTACTTCGGGGCCTATCCGGAGGGCGTTTCCTTCGCCATCCTTATCATGAACTCCGTGGTGCCGCTTCTGAACCGCTGGTTCCACCAGAAAAAATTCGGGAGGAAATAGACTATGGCAGCAAAATCCACATTACCCAACATGGTGCTCTGCCTGGGCGTTACGTGCCTTCTGTGCTCGGCCATCCTGGGCGTCGCCTATGCCGTCACGGAGAAACCCATCCGTGAAGCTGCGGCGGCCAAGACTTCCCGCTCCATCGGCGAGGTGCTTCCCGCCTTTACCTCCGTGGAGGAGATTACCGACGGGGATGTAACCTATTTCAAGGCCATGGCCGATGACGCCCTGGTGGGCTATGCAATCCGCTCAACCGTTTCCGGTTTCGGCGGCCCCCTAACACTCCTCGTGGGCATAACTGCCGACGGCAAGGTGTACAACACCACCGTGCTGTCGCACAGCGAAACTCCCGGCCTCGGCGCCAAGTGCACCTCGGACCAGAAGTTCATGGCGCAGTGGAAAGGCCTGGACCCTGGCGTTGCTACTCTTTCCGTGAAGAAGGACGGCGGCAGCATCGACGCCATCACGGCTTCCACAATCACGTCCCGCGCCTACACCCAGGCGGTGGCCAACGCGCTGGACACGTTCCGCTCCATCAATGCTCCCGAGCCGGTTTCTACTGAACCCGGCATAAGCATTGACCTTTCGGGCGACGGCACAGTAGCCCCTATCATAATCAATTCCGGCGTTTAATCAGGGAGGGCATGAATATGAACAAGAATATTAAATTGATCGGCGACGGGCTTGTCAAGAACAATCCCACTTTCGTGCTGCTTCTGGGCATGTGCCCCACCCTGGCCACCACCACATCGGCCATCAACGGCATGTCGATGGGCCTGGCCACGCTCTTCGTGCTGGTGCTGTCCAATATGGCAATATCGGCCATCTCCCCTCTTGTGCCGGACAAGGTTCACATTCCGGTGTACATCGTTGTCATCGCCACGTTCGTGACGCTGCTCCAGTTCCTCATGCAGGCTTTCACGCCCGCGATGTACGAGACTCTGGGCCTGTTCATCCCGCTAATCGTGGTGAACTGCATAGTCCTGGGCCGCGCGGAGGCTTTCGCGAACAAGAACGGAGTTATCGCATCGGCCTGTGACGGGTTGGGCGTGGGCCTCGGCTTTACGCTGGCTCTCACGGTTCTGGGCCTCGTGCGCGAGCTTCTCGGCTCCGGATCGGCTTTCGGATTCAATCTCATCGGCGGTCACGACGGAATGCTCGCATTCGTGATGGCTCCCGGCGCATTCATCTGCCTGGGATACCTGCTGGTTCTGTTCAACAAGATTTTCAAGAGATAGGCTATGGAATACTTCCTTATTATTATATCGGCGATATTCGTCAACAACATCGTCCTGGCCCAGTTCCTGGGAATCTGCCCCTTCCTGGGCGTGTCGAACAAGCTTTCCACGGCAACCGGAATGTCGCTGGCAGTGTGCTTCGTGATCACGCTGGCAACACTGGTTACGTATCTTCTGAACATGTACCTGCTGGTGCCGCTGAAAATCGAGTTCCTGCAAACTATCGCATTCATCCTGGTGATTGCGGCGCTGGTGCAGATGGTGGAGATCGTGCTCAAGAAGGTTTCCCCTTCGCTGTATCAGGCCCTGGGTATCTTCCTTCCCCTTATCACCACCAACTGCGCCGTTCTTGGCGTTGCGATTACCGTTGTTACGAAGGAATTCGCCTTCGTTCCCGGCGGCACGCTTAACCTTGCACAGGCCCTGGTATATGCCGTTGCGACTGCGCTCGGCTATGGTCTGGCGATGGTTATTTTCGCAGGAATCCGCGAACAGCTGGCCCTCAACGACGTGCCCAAGGCCTTCAAGGGAGTGCCCATCGCCCTCATCAGCGTGGGTATCCTCGCACTTGCATTTATGGGATTCAGTGGTATTGTTTAAATGAAATTTTTGTTATATTTGCATTTGATAAGCAGCAAACTATTCACTAACTAAAATACTAAACACTATGAAAAAACTTATCGTTATCGTTGCTCTGATGCTTGGCATCGCAGTCGCAGCTTCCGCACAGCCCCGCGCCCTCGGTCTCCGTGGTGGTGGTTGGGTTTCCGAACTCTCCTATCAGCACAGCCTCGGCGAGAACTTCCTCGAGGCAGACCTCGGTTGGTGGTACAGCGGCGGTGTCAATGTCGCAGCCGCCTATGATTTCAGCATTGCTCCCCTTGGCCCGTTCAACTTCTATGCAGGCCCCGCAGCTGAACTCTACACCTACAACTATGTAAACGGCGACGGAAACAACGCAATGGGCCTTCAGGTCGGTGTTGGTGCACAGATTGGTCTCGAATATTTCTTCGATGCCATTCCTTTCCAGGTATCCCTCGACTGGCGTCCCATGCTCCACTTCCTCGGTGGCGTCGGCTTCGGCTGGCAGGGCATCGCCCTCGGTATCCGCTACGCTTTCTAAGAGCAACGCGTAACACGAAAAAGCCCGGCAGGTTATCCCCGCCGGGTTTTTTCGTGTTTTCAGGCATAGGCCTATTTCATGAAACTCGCGGGAAGGCACACGTTCTCCAGGGTGCGGGCATCGGCATACGGCTTCAACTCGGTAATCCACCCCGGCGTAAACTCCGGCCTTTCAATTCCATTGTATGATCTCATAACTCTGGTTTTTGCAATTATCCATTAACTGTCTACAGCAGGAAGAACATGGCAACGCCGGCGATGCTCACGGCAAGGCCGACGATTTCCTTGGGGCGGATGCGCTTTTTGTTTATCAGCACTTCGGGGGCAAGGATGAGCACCGGGGTGAGGGCCATGAGGGTGGAGGCGATGCCGGCATTGGCATAGCGCACGGCCATCAGGGAGAGCGACACGCCCAGTACCGGGCCGAATAATGTGATAACGGAGGCGTATTTCATGGCCGTGGCATCCCGGGCGGCTGTCTTCAATCGGCCGAAATCCTTTTGCAGGCCCAGAATCAGCAAAAAGCCCAGACCGCCGATGATTGCACGGAGCATTGTCGATGCGAAAGGCAGCATGGTCTCCATCGCGGATGGGGCGCTGGCGGGAAGCGCCGCCGAATAATGCTGCATGCCGATTTTGCTCAGCACCAGTCCCACGCCCTGTCCCACTCCGGCTCCGATACCCAGAAGGACTCCCTTCAGGGGAAGATCCAGCCTCATATGCATACCGGATTCACGGCTGAGAATGGATATGCCTATGCCGCAAAGCGTTACCCCCATCGCCAGAATGGATTTCCACGAAAGCGTCTCGCCAAGAAGCAGCCATCCCGCTATCGCAGCCATCGGCGGAGCCAGAGTCATCATCAGTTGCCCGAACCTGGGACCGATGTGCAGATAACAGTTGAACAGGCAATAGTCCCCGAACACATATCCCACCAGGGCCGACAATCCCAGCCACAGCCATGTGCGCCCATCGGCATACACCGGATAAGGATGTCCCACCGATATCCACAGAATCACCGCAAGGAACAGCGTGGCCAGAACCAGGCGCAGAACGTTGGTGACCATTGCGCCCACCCGGCGGCTCGCTTTGTCGGCAAACCAGGCCGTGACCGTCCACGACAATGCGACTCCCAGCGATATGATTTCTCCGATGTGATTCATGCGAATGCAAATATAACTAATGCTTAGCGGATAACCATGCGGCTCCATCACATCTTCCCCATGAATGCGTGCGTAGGGGTGCAGGATAACACTCCGGGGGCGGAAATACCCGGAAATTTTCGTACATTTGTACGTTATGCTTAAAATCGGAGACAAAATGCCGTCCTTCGAGGTGGTGGACCAGGACGGGATGACGGTGAGGTCGGAAGACTTCATCGGCAAGGGAAAGAAAACCATCATCTACTTCTACCCCAAGGACAACACTTCCGGATGCACGGCGGAGGCTTGCTCGCTGCGGGACAATTATGCCGCGCTCACGGAGGCGGGATACAACGTTGTGGGCGTGAGCAAGGACAGCGCGAAATCCCATGCCGGCTTCCGGGCGAAGTATGAACTGCCCTTCAGGTTACTGGCCGATACCACCACGCGTATGCTGCAGGATTTCGGCGCCTGGGGAGAGAAAAAGATGTACGGCAAGTCCACCATGGGAACTCTCCGCCGCACTTTCATTTTCGATGAAAACGGCATCCTGGAGCGCGTGATAGAGAAAGTGGACACCAAAAACGCCGCTTCACAGATACTTGAATAATCTGCCATGAAACACATCATCCTGGCCATTGCGGCCGCAATTATCTGCACTTCCTGCTCTGTTATGTGTTGCACTAAATCTTCCCTCAAGGGATCGGCATGGACCTGCCAGTACGGTATGTTCGTGGCCGATGCCGGCACCGAGACCGTGGACGTTACGCTCACGTTCCCATCGGCCAAAAAATTCGAACTTCTCTTCGACCACAACATGCCGCCGTATCCGGCGATGTACATGAATGCCGATGGCAGCGTGGACACAATGCCCGGGTATTCGTTCCAGTACACCATGAAAGGAACATACACGTACAAGAAGGGTATCCTGATGCTCATCCCGGAAGAAGGCGAGCCGATAAAAGCCGAAATGGTAGCCGGAAAACTGCACAGCAGCGACATTCCCATGGCCGATCACTGCATCTTCGAGAAGAAGTGATTTGGGCTTTTCAAGAAGAATTACTATTTTTACAACCCGTGAACTAACAAAACACTAAAATATGAAAAGGATTCTTTTACTTGCAGCGCTTCTGCTGCCCTTCTTCTTTGTTTCTTGCGATCCGGACGATTCCGCAAAGAACAGCGTAACCGTGAATGGCCAAACCTACAACGATGTAGACGCCTATTACTTCCAGGAGGGACATTATTTTGATCTCCGCCTTGTGCTTGGGGCAGACCGTAAAACCACCGCGTACGGCGTAGTGGATACGCCTATAGCCTTAGGTGAAGACCTCAAGGGCCGCACCGTTACCATCGACAAGGACTTCGGTTACGGAGACAGAATGAGCCTCCAGGTGAGTTATTCCGGCGGAGATTTCTACGACGCCACTCCCGCTTCCGGCAAGCAGACCTTCAAGAAGGTAGACGGCACTCATTACCGCATCATCCTTGACACAAAGGACGAAAACGGCAAGCCCTACAAGATGAACGTCATTGCCGAGCAGACAAAAGTGAAGTAGCGCTCCATCGCGCCCACTCGGCACCCTCGCAGCGTAGCTCCAGAAGCTACGCCAAAGTCATCTCGCCATACTTTTCAATGTATTCGGCTTTTACCTCCTCGTAGAAGCCGGCATGGGCGGTTTGCATGTAAGGGGCAAGCCACAGAAGGCCGATTCCCAGAGAAAAAGCGGTAAGGATCATCCAGCCGATGAAGCTGAGTTCCAGCAGGAAAAGATCCAGCTTGTGGCCCTTCATCATTTTGCGGCTTATGTCGATGGCGTCGTTCACCCCCACGTTCGGATACTCGTGAAGAATGTAAGGTGTCATCGCATAGGAGAAGGTTTTGATTATACCGGGGATAACAAGAAGAAGCGTCCACAGGAAAAGGAAAATGCCCATGAGGAGCATACCCAGCACTTTGTGCCAATAGTCCTTGAAGGCAATGGAGAACATGTTGGATGTAATCTCCGTATCCTTTTCCCTTTTGAATTTCAGTATCGCGCAGGCGTATCCAATCGTGATCACATTCACCACAAGAATCGCCAGCAGGGAGCCGATGGACGAAAGCCTGGTAACTTTCCCATACATGCCCATAATGTCTGAAACATTGTTGGTCTGCATTGCGTACGCCATATCCTGGGCGTAATCCGGATGAAACAGTGGATATACATAGTTGGGCGATAAGCACAGCACATCGATAAAAAAGAACACGATGGTTGCCAGCACGGCAGGAGCCCAGTTCCCCTTCAGGGACTCGCGGGCTTCCTTCTTGAGGGTGGATATACTTTTCATTTGAGCAGTAGTTTTCGCTGACGCAAAATTAACAATTATTTCTTAATACCAACCTCTACTGACGTGCATTTGACAACATTTCCTCCGCGACGGATAGTAGCGGGGGAATGTTGTTTTTGATTGTATCGAAAAAGCCTTCGGCGTCTATGCTGCCATATTCGTGCGACAGGAAATTACGCATACCAAAGACTGCCGGCCAAGGAATAGTTGAATAAGGAGCAAAGTACTCCTGCCCGCATAGATTACGGATCTTGACGAAGATCTCCGTGATATACTGAAGGCTCATACCGCACGCACGGAATACTGTGATTCCTGACAGGCTGGTTACGAAATCGTCCGGTTTTTTGATGTTTTCGGACATCCGGAGGAGAAGGTCGAGTTCGGAAACGGCGTCCTCCAGAAGAGAAATGATGCGGTCTTTATCAGGCAACATAAATAACCTCCTTCTCTACCCGTTCACGAAAACTGTCTTTCAGTATTGCCTTGGAAGAAATCAGGTCCACGTGCCTGCCGAAAACCTTTTCCAATTGCTGCGCTATTATGGAATAGGTGAATAGATTGGACTTTTCCAGGCAGATGAAGATGTCTATGTCGCTGCTCTCATCTCCTTCGTTACGCGCAAAGCTGCCAAACAAACCAAGACTTTTGATATTATACTTGTTCTTGTTGCATAAATAGTAAACTTTTAACAGAGAAAGGATATAATCCCTGTCGATGCGATCAGACTTACGCATATCTTCCAGCGTAACCACAAGGCGATATCCCATCGCAGAGAGTACACGTTCGTACGTCTCCCTGCTTCCAAGTGTGCCGTTTTCCATCCTGGATACCTGTGATTTGCTCATTCCAGCCAGAATACCCACCTGCTCCTGAGTCATTCCCCTGGCCTTCCTGATAGACTTGATATCAATTGTTTTCATCGCACATCTATTTTTTGCAAAGATAACTAAAGTTTAATAATGATGCAACTATATTTCTATTTCAAATAAAAATACTTATATTTGTACAAACCTATAAACCTCTTATAACACTATGGCAGGAATCAGCGATTTCATCACAAAACAGGTAGCATCGGCAGCAGGCGGCGTTAACATCCCCTCGAACCTCAAGGAGAAAGTCCTCGGCGGCATGTCAGACTCCATTTTCGGCTCCCTCACCCAAACCGTGACCCAGCCCGGCGGCGTAGACCAGCTGAAGGAACTCCTCACCGGCAAAATCGACGCGGCGAAGAGCCCGGTAACGGATCTTGCAGGCAATCTGTTCAAAAACAATACCCTCAAGAACCTGGACCTTGGCGGCCTTGAAACCAAGCTCAGTGCTTTGGTCCCCGGCGTAATGGGTAAACTGGGCGGCATCCTCAAGGATCAGGATGGCGACGGCGACGTGGATTTCAACGACCTCATCATCACCCTCAAGGGCAGCGCAAACGGCGGCGGCCTTCTGGAAACCGCCAAGAGCATCCTGGGAGGATTATTCAAGAAGTAGCTTTAACGACGCTTCAAACTGAACAGCCGTTGCGGCAGTTCCATGGCCAGTATGATGCCAAGGACTAGCGCAACGGCTACTTTTATTGCCACAAAGCCGCTGTGCTGCGACAGTGCGAACTGCCCGGCCGTAAGGTAATATGTGAACCAGAAGATGCCGGCTCCGGGAACGAGCGGGAAGATGCCGCAGAGGAGGAAAACCTGGGCGGGGCTGCGCATGGGGACCGCGGCAAAGCGGGACAGCACGCAAACCAGTATGGCCGATGCGAGCGTGCCCACAGCGGGAGAAGCTCCGCAGTAACGCGCCAGAAGCAGGTATACGGCCCAGCCGATAGCGCCGATTAAGCCTGCCACGGCATAGTGGCTCCGTTTCATCCCGAACAAATCGGCAAAAGCGGAGGTGCCGATGAACGCGGCGAGAATCTGCCATCCCAAGGCCGATGTTTCCGCGCTCACGCTCATCCCCTCCAGTTCGATCATTCCGCCAAGCAAGGCGCCATCGGCCATGAAGGCCAGGATAACGCCCAGGGCGATGCAGAAGAACGACAGCATTGCGTCGGTGAGGCGCGTGAGGCCGGCGATATAGTCCGAATTCGCAAGATCACGCACGCCGTTAACGAACGGCACTCCTGGAATGAGTGGCATGATTGCGCCGATGATGATGTTGCCCAGGCTGTTTCCGAAGCCAAGGCGCCACTCGGCGATGCAGATAAGCGTCACAAGCAGCGCATTGCATATACCGCCCACGATCTTGGACAGATATCGGCCGCTCACGAATACCAGAAAGACATATAGGAGAAGGCCCGCCACGAAGGCCGCGGCGCAGTCCATAAAGCCTCCGCCGAACACAGCGCAGAAGCCACCGGCACCAAGGGCGGATCCTAGGATGCTTTCCCATGCGGGCGCTCCCTTGCCCTCCTTGATAGCCTTGAGCCTCTCACGAGCCTGCGCCAAGGTGCACCTGTCCGCCGCAATATCATAGCTGAGACGGTTCACCTCAACCACCTTCGCCAGCTGCACTCCCCTGATGGGGATAAACTCAACATTGGCATAGGTCGATGCCTGCCCGCCGGCCTTGGAAACCTTCTCCGCCTGACCGGTAGTGAAAATGCCGTTGGACAGCACGAAGAAACTCCCCGAATCCACGCCGAAATGCGTGGCGATCCGCGCCATAATATCCTCCACGCGCGAAATTTCCGCCCCGTTTTCAAGCAGCAGATGCCCGGCTTCCGCCGCCACCTCCAGCACATCTGAGAGTTCTTCCTTCATTATTCCGCAACTTCAGCTGATGGTTTGAATTTTTTATCGACAATATATGCCAGGCCGGCGATTGCTATGGCCATACACATTATCACGACCTCAAGCACCACGGTATTCACCTGGCCGTTCATCATAACCGCTATGCCATCGACCAGCGCGTGCAGAAGGATTGCCACGGGATAAAGCCAGATAAACCGGCCCCCTTTGCGCACGGCCGTGAACACCAGCACGGAGAGCGCAATATGGAGCAGCACAGCTGAGCAACGCTCCCATAGGCCGATAAGGTATGAAGCTGGCTTTGCCGATTGCATCGACTCCACCATGGCTTCCAGTTGGGCGAGGGCCGCCGGATCGTCTGGCGACTTCGCAAGAAGCAGGTCCAGCTTGCCCATATTGGACATAATGGCAATAAGCGCCATCGAGAACATACTCATCGCAAATACCATAATCACCTCCATTCCCCCATGGCCCACACCATAGGCCAGGGCCGTGTGGTTGTTGTCCTTTTTCAGTAGGAACTTCATCGACACAAACCGGCCCGTCTCCTCAAAAAGACCCGCCATAAGGCCCCCGTACAAGGCATAGTACAGCGTATTCTCCTGAATGGCGGGAACACTCTTAAGCACCACCAGATGCACCAGGCTTTCCAGCACAAGTGCAAACAGGAAGAACGTTCCCGCACCAATGAGGATAGTCTCAATCTTGCAATTGTATTTCTTTACCAGCCAAATGGCCAGCAAAATGGGCAGTGCCAGACCCACCAGGAAATCCAGCACCAGAATGATTATAGTTGCCGATGATATCATACTTGCGCAAAATTACGCTTTTTGTCCAAAAAACGCAAACGCCGCATTTGGATCTCCCCTGAGGTTGCCTTAAGCACTCTTTTTGTTATATTTGCAGTCAGAACCGTTTAGTATTATGAAAGGATTATTATTCATCGCATCTCTGGTTTTCTTTGGAGCAAGCGGTATTGACAGCAACAATGGCGAGCCTCAGAGCATCATCGCCGCTCAGGAAGAGCCTGCGCTGGAGGGCGCCTGGCGCCTCTGTTCAATAGAAAGCTACGAGGGAGATGCCCTCACCGGCGCCATGACGGTGCAGAAGGACTACATTGAATTCAAGGCCGATGGCGTATGCGTGATGCTTATCAGCAAGCAGGAAAAGGAGTATACCTATGATTCGGAAACCGGTGCGCTCATGATTGGCCCCCGCAAAGCCAAAGTGGTTCGGCTCACCTCCGATGAACTCCTCTGGGAAGAGGTGAGCGGCGGCACCACCCTGCGCTACTGCCTTCGACGGACGGGACAGTAGCTGTGAAATGTAACACGCTGTGTATCTGCAATATACGAAAATCGTCTCCGGCATTTTGCCGGAGACGATTTATATAAGCGCATGTAATTCAATGGCTTACATTTCACGCACCGCAGCAACGACCACTGCGGCACCGGGGCACTAGAATATCCTGTAGAACAGGCCGAACTTCACTACCGGAAGGAGGGGAATGCCGGTGATGGCTTCGATGAAGCCGTTGTCCTGCTGCTCGCCGGATTCGTCCACCGTGGCGGCGCTGGTTACGTCGTAGGCCACTTTGCTGCCGCTATCGAAGGAGTAGGTGCGCACTTTTATCTTGCCGCATACGGCGATACCGGCGTCAAAGGCAAACGTGAACCTGCTCTGCTTGTCCAGATTCACGGCGCGGCCGGTGCCGATGCCAAGGTAAGGCATGACGGGCCAGGTGAAGGCGTCGCCGTAGCCGTAGCCATCGGCATCCGTGGAGAATACCACAGATCCCTTTGTCATGGTGTGAGTGTAGTCTTCCGGCAGCATGGATTCGCGCATATCTGCCTTCAAGGAGAGGAACTTACCGCTATTGATAAAGGCGCCGGCAGTGATGCGGAAAATCTCCTTCTTTCCCGGGAAGAAGTCTACGAAGAGTTCTCCGTTACCGCCCTTGTACGAGTTGGCCAGGATAGGCATATCGTCCAGATTCACCTGATGCCCGTTGTCCATGTCGTGTGTACCGAAACTACCGGTTCCTTCTGCCGGCGTATGGAAAGCATAACCGGCACGAACCTGCAGGAAAGAGGTTGCGGGAGCGGCAACATGAATGCCGATGCCGTCAAAGCCGAGGCTCAGACCAGCGGCCAGATGATTGAAACACATTTTGTCCTGTGCATTCACTGCGGCCACGCCCCAAAACAGCGCAGCGGCAAAAAGAAGTAGCTTTTTCATTTCAGTATTGTTTTTATTCTGTCTAACTTTCCATCCACCGGGGCAGGTTTAATCCCCAGAAGCTCGCAAAGGAGCGGATACAGGTCGATATTTCGGAAGGCCGATTCGTCCCCATCGGCAAAAGGAGCCTCATAGCCTCTCTTGAAATCCGGGCCGATGGCGCGGAAGGCCACCATCATGTCTTTCTCGAAGGGGTCGAAGCCATGGGCGCCCTGATAACGCGCCGGGGCGAAGTTGAACTGCCAGCCAAGATCCGGAGAGACGATTATGTCGCCGATACGGCTGGATGTGCCATAGCAAAGGCTGTCCGGCACCTCTCCGTGGCGCCATACGGAAACGTGCTCCAGGCCGCTCAGGAGGTTGTACAGGCTATCCGCATAGCCCTCCTTCGCCCAGATGCTGGTGGGAAGGTTCCCCATGATGCGTTCCGCCCAGCCTTCCGGAATGATGTCGTTATAGTTGATGAAGCGATCCGGGGAGAGCTGCGCCATGCCGTGGTCTCCGGCCAGGATGAAGTTTATCTTCTTGCCGATGGGGAGTGCCATCAGGCGGAGATAAAGCGAGTGCATGAGGCTGTCCATGTGCTCCGCCATGGCCTTGGTTTCCGGCGAAATGGGCCCGTAAACATGGCCCATGTGGTCCGGCTCGTCGAAATACGCCATTACAAGGCGGGGGCGCTCGGACTCCGGAAGGCTCAGGAGGCGCACAACCTCATCGGCCCGCTCCTCGAAGGTCCAGTGCGGCTGCTCTTCCCAATTGCGGTAATAGGTGGGATACTCGCCCATGATGGGGATATCGGACCCCACCCAATAGATTACGCCGGCCTTCACGCCCTGCTTCTGCGCGGTTATCCAGATGGGCTCGCCCAGGTAATAGAACGGGTCGAACCTCGACACCGAATCCCCCATGGAATACTTTTGACCTGTTTCCGGGCACCAGAAGCTGTTGTTCACCAGCCCGTTATGGTCCGGCACCAGCCCCGTTGCCATGGTGTAATGGTTGGGGAAAGTGGACGACGGGAACGACGCCTGCATCCTCGCCGACACTCCCACCGCCGCCAGAGAGTCGAAAAACGGCATCTCGTAGTACTCCGGATAATCCCACCGGTTACCGTCGAGCGAAATGATTACGGTGTAGTTGTCCCTCTTCGGCGCGCATGATAGCGCCGCCACCAGGGCAATGAGCAGAAGTACGTGTTTGCGCATAGGCCAGTTTTTTCCGGGTATAAAGTTACGAAAAAAAATGTACTGGCGCTTCATGCGCAGTAAAGTATTTCTCTGCTATTATTCAAATCAGTTTCTGCTGATAAGAATTAACCTTTTTTACGAATTCAAATAAAGAAATATTTTTACGTTTTTTAATTTTATAAAGAAAAAGTGGCATTTTCTATTAAAAAACATAAATAGTTGCACCCTGAAGGCCGTTTTGTAAACATTTTCGCTTTGTCTGTTGCTATGTTTGTCGCAATGTATCACACGCTTAAACGCAGCAATTATGACAAACGACATTATCAATTTGGGCACATTTGCCAACATCCGGAAAGACCGCTGGTTCAAAAGAACTTTTGGGGTTAAGAAAAGAATCCATCTTCTTCGCAGGCTTCTTACCGAGATTATCCCGGAACATGACTTCGCAGAGGTTACACTGGTGAAAGAGGAGTTTATCAATGTAAACCCCGATGACTACAAGAGCATACGCGTGGACTTGAGCGCAATCGACTCAGATGGTACGCGCGTTATTATTGAAATGCAGGTTGCAGAGCAGGACAACTATTACGAGCGCATCGCCTTCAACTCCGCCTTCCCCATTCAGGAACAAAAAGAAATCGGCTCTCAAGAGAACGATTTCCCTACCGTCTATATGGTAAGCCTGATGGACTTCTCATACCACGAGGACAGCGACCAGGTGCTGTTCCGCGGCAGATTCCGTTGGGACGACAGTCACGAAGCAATCACAGACCGGGTGCAACTTATCTTCCTTGAATTGCCAAACTGCAAGAAAGCACTCACCGGAGATGCTGGGTTCGCAGATAACTTCTGCTATGTGATGCGCAATATTGAGAAACTAGACGCTATCCCATCTCAACTATCTGAAGACAAATTCTTTGTAGATTTGTTCAATTCGGCAAGAATTGCTAATTTTACAGCCAGAGAGAAATTGCTTTACAAATCAGATATGTTGGACGAACAGAGCATAGCGATGCACGAGCGCTTTCTGGACAAGAAGGCAAGAGTTGAGATTGCCCGTAATCTGATTGCGATGAACTATCCAATTCAAGACATCGCAAAGGCTACCGGATTGTCCCTAGATGTCGTCAAATCCCTCGACCAATCATAAAGATATGTTAGATGAACAGAGCATTGCGATGCACGAGCGCTTCATTGAACGCAAGGCTCGCGAAGGACTAGTTCCCACCTCTCGCGGCCGTCAGTTCTTTACAAATGTGATGCGTTCCCACAGCCATGCGGGGATGCATCGCCATATACGGCCTATCCAGCGGAAGCGCCAGTCGAAGGTAATGAAGCGCCGGCGGCGGGAAAGGCCTTTTATAATGATGCCGGCAGCCTTCTGGACGGGTATCATCATGGGATAGTGCTTTTCCGGATTGAGGATTGCCGTATCCACGAATCCCGGGCGGATGTCGGAAAAAGTTACAGGCAGTTTTTCCATCCTGGAGAGTTGCACAAGGGCCGATACATACGTGGACTGCATCTTTTTTGACGCAGAATAGGCGGCCGATATCCCCATCCCCCTGGTGCCAGCCAGCGATGTCACAACTCCGATATGAGCCTTCCTTGCCGGGCCGTATTCCCCGCTGGATTTTACGTAATTGATGAAATGGCTCACGATTCGCACCATTCCGTCGCAGTTGGTACGAATCACCCGGAGCTCTTTCTCCTCATCCATCTGCGGGTTCTGCAACCCCACCCCTGAAACGTGCAGGAACAGATCCGGTGCCCCGCAGGCCTGCAGCAGCGCATCCAGCCGCTGCGCGGCATCATCGGCAGTGATGTCCAGAACCTCGGCCACGGCGCTCCCGTATCTTGAGGTGATTTCCGCCAATGCATCCGCACGCCTTCCGGCAACGCCCACGCGCCAGCCATCCTCAAGGAACTGCTCGGCCACAGCCCGGCCTATACCCGAGGTAGCACCTATTATTACTGCCGTCTTCATTTTGTAAGAATAGTATCACTGCAATCCCCGTTAAGGCTCCCATCTGTATCTGAGATAGACGGTATTGTCTTTCAGGGAAATATCAGTTCCTGTACACTCAAGCAAATATAATACGAAATCAGCTATTTTCAAAAACTTGCCTGATGGATACTTAACCACATGCCCCGGGAGTCACTTGTTTGCAGGACGCCTTTGGATTATTGTAAACAAATGTTTATTTTTGATTTTTGAAGTGCTCTTTAATTCTAATATGAAATCTTCTACGGGAAATATCGGGAGCGTTCTGGCCATAATGCTGTTTATGGCCGGAGTCGCGCTGTTTGGATGGAACGAGTATCGCACTGCAAGGCTGGCGTCCCTTATTAAAAAGGCGGGGAAAGAATGCGTAGAACTGGACCAGGCTACAGGAGAGGACCTCGAGGGAAAGTTGGTGCATGCCGTTGGAAAGACCAGGTGCACGGAGCCGCTGAAGGACCCTGACCTTGGTGTGGAGGTAGACGCAATGGTGCTAAAGCGCAGCGTCAGTTACTTTCAGCTTGCGGAGTACCACGACAATCTCACCGACGATATTACCTATTATGAAGACTGGTGCGACACTCCCCTGAGTTCCAAAGATTACATTGCAAAACACCGCGATAAGAATTTCACATACGTTCGCCTGGAAAGCCGCAAGGACACCTGCCGCTCGGTGATGCTGGGACAGTACGGCCTTCAGAAAGACCTGGTGGGATGGATGAGGGACTATTCCCCCGAACTGGAGATCTCTTTGCCTCAAGCCGCCCTGGAGCAGCTTGCAGCGAAGGCTCAGGCGGCAGCACCCGAAAGGAATCGGCCTAAGGTGAGGGTTCTCGGCAACCGCGTTTACATCGGCGAGAATCCCAACAAGCCGCAGGTTGGGGATGTTTTGATTGAATACGAGGCCATACCCCACGAAACCGTATCGGTGCTTGCAAAGATTGAAAACGGCAATTTCGTGAAATACGGAGCCGAAAAGGAGTATTTCATCTATCAGATAGTACCCGGCAGCCTGGATGCAGAGTCAATGCTTTCCCAGGAGAAGAAGGACAACCGCCAGCTTGGCTGGGTTCTTCGCGGAATCGCCCTGATCCTGCTAGTGATAAGCGGCCCCGCCACATATAATGCCGTCACCCGCCTTTTTACCTCTTAAGAATGGGATCTCCGAAAGATTGTTTCGTTGAATAATCCCGCTCTATTCCTTCATCATTTCCTTGGCATTTTTCCGGTCTTCGGAGGGAGTCATCTTGCAGACAAATTCAAGCATCCGGTCGGAATTGTACAGTTGGTGCATTTTTGGTGCAACTTTTTGGAGCTTAAAAATAAGAAAAACCCTCTCTGAATGGTATCAGAAAGGGTTTTTGTTTTTTCTGGGTGGAGGTAGTCGGATTCGAACCGGCGACCCCATGCTTGCAAAGCATGTGCTCTACCAGCTGAGCTATACCCCCGGATGCCGCAGGTGCGGCGGTGAAAGAAAA
>JAEEGJ010005304.1_pt1 | contig 40907 bp, 42 predicted proteins | sample 8958761 | NCBI WGS metagenome assembly JAEEGJ01 (sample SAMN16246546, study PRJNA631951) | gut metagenome | biome: gut microbiome; feature: rumen; material: RS-attached | host: Bos | place: Iran: Karaj | collected 2018-10 | reverse complement strand
AGTTACCCGCGATGCCGACTTTGCTGTAGACGAAGATTCTGGAAACTTTATTAATGCCATGGAAGATGTTTTGCTTCAGCGAAAATCTTCTTTCCCGGTACAAATGACCTGTAATTCTTCTAGTGAAAAAATAAAAAAATTCCTGATGGAAAAGCTTGAAATTGGGGTAGAGGATGTTTATCAGGTAGACCGCATTATTAATCCTGGTGATTTAATGGAATTGCGGGATAGTGATATTGGCGCGGAGCTTTCTTTTGAAAAGTGGGAGCATTTTTATCCGGCAGATTTACCAGAGGAAGAGCCTTATTGGGATTCTCTGAAAATTAAAGACAAGCTTTTACATGTACCTTACGAAAGCTATGATCCTGTTGTAAAATTTTTGAACGATGCAGCTGATGACAAAGATGTGCTCGCTATAAAAATGACCCTTTACCGAACGGGTCGTGATTCTCCTATAATTGACGCTTTGGAAAGGGCGGCACATAACGGCAAGCAGGTGGTTGTTCTTGTGGAGCTAAAGGCCCGTTTTGATGAGGAGCGCAATATTGCCTGGGCAAATGAGCTGGAACGTTCCGGGGTAACTGTAATTTACGGCCTTGTAAACCTTAAGGTTCACGCAAAAATTCTTATGGTTATTCGCCGCGAGAGTGATACAATCCGCCGTTACGTTCACCTTGCAACCGGAAACTATAATACTAAGACTGCAAAGCTTTATTCTGATATTTCTCTCTTTACTGCTAATCCGCAGATTGCAAATGATGCAACCCTTTTCTTTAATCTTGTAACAGGCTATTCAACTCTGCAGAACATGAACTGTCTTTCCATGGCGCCGGTTACAATTAAGTCCCGCCTCATTGCTATGATTAATCGCGAGATTGAAAGAAGTACTTCGGAAAACCCTGGACTCATTATTGCCAAGATGAACAGCCTTACCCACGAGGAAGTAATTTCTGCTTTGTATAAGGCGAGCCAGGCTGGTGTTCGTGTACTTTTGAACATTCGCGGAATCTGCATGCTGGTTCCTGGAGTAGAGGGACTTAGTGAAAATATCCGGGTGGTTTCTATTGTAGACCGCTACCTTGAGCATTCGCGAATCTTCTATTTCCAGAATGGCGGCACACCGGAACTTTACTGTTCTTCCGCAGACTGGATGAACCGCAACCTGGACCGCCGCATTGAGCTCATGTTCCCGATTCTGGATAAGGCTGCCTTTGAAGACGTAAAATCAATTCTGGATACTTACTTTGCCGACAATACAAGGGCTATGGAATTGCAGCAGAACGGAAGCTGGACTCCGGTTGAACGTGGTAAGAAAGAAGACCCCCTTCGTGCCCAGGAAGTGCTTTATAAAAAATATAAAGAGCTTGAAGAAAAAAAGCCCGTGTCCGGCGAAAAGAAATTTGAAGTGAGAAGAAAATAAATAAAGAGAATCTGAAGAATCTCAGACTATAACGTTGCCCTGTCGAAGAACTTTGACCTTGCCGTTTTCGAGCATGACCAGAGTTGAAGGCAGGGCACCTTTTTTGTCTCCGTCATCTATTATGAGGTCGGCTTCGCTGGAGAACTCTGAGCTTATGGCGTCGGGGGTGTCGAGAACCGGTTGACCGCTGCGGTTTACACTGGTGCTGAAAATCGGAGCTTCGCAGCAGGAAATTATTTCGCGGAGCCATGCGTCACCAGGGCAGCGGAAAGCTACGGTGCGGGTTTCGGGGATGGCTGTGGCTGCGAGAGGCGAGTTTTCTTTTATGTGGACTATAATTGTAAGGGCTCCCGGCCATTTAGAAAGAAGCTCTGGAGGGATAAGGTCATCTGTGTAGAGTCTCAGGTCTTCCGGGCGGGCAATCAGCTGGATAAGTGGCTTTGTTTCTGAGCGGCCTTTTATGGCGCGGATTTTTGCGTCGGTTTCGAAAGGGGCTGTAGTGTCGGCTGCCTTCAGGTCAACAATCCCGCTGAAGCCGTAGACTGTGTCGGTTGGAATTATTACTATGCCGCCTTTGCGGAGGGTAGAGACGGTTTGTTCTATAGATGTAGGATCTGATTTTTTCAAAATCATATAATTTATCTCCTGATATAAATTGTCATGCTGAACTTGTTTCAGCATCTTTTACAAGAGGTTCCGAAACAAATTCGGAATGACAGTTAATGTGTATATGGGTTAGCGTGAACTTCGTCTTCGGCGGTTTTTGTCCAGTGACTGCCATCGAAGGTGTAAACTGCTTCCTCGCAGTTTCCTTTGAGTCCACTGCCCCAGAAGTTATCAACTCCGTGTCCATCCAGATAGCACATCATACCGGCTAAAAGGGCTCCATGGGCTACAATCATAATGCGGGAATTCGGGTTTGTCTTTTGAAGAGGTTCAATTACTGTTTGAACAAATTCTTTTGTGCGGTCGCAGACAGACTGGAAAGTTTCTCCTCCCTCCGGCGGCTGGTAGCGGCCAGGTTCTGTGAAAAAGTATTTTCTTGGATGGTCTGTGTTAATCCAGTCATCATAAGGAAGTCCTTCAAGACCACCAAAGCTGATTTCTGTAAGCAGCTGATTTTTGATTATAGGATAAGTTTTATGACCACGGATAAGACAGGCTGTCTCGTAGGCGCGGCTAAGAGGGGAAGAATAAATGCAGTCAAAATCAAGTCCTTCTGAGTCCAGGCGTTTGCCTAGTTCGCCGGCGAGCTTGCGGCCGTTTTCGTTGAGATCAATATCCTGTGCACCCTGAAAGCGCTTTTGTGCATTCCAGTCTGTAGTGCCGTGACGTACTATGTAAAGTTCCATAATATCTTCCTAAAAGCGGAGCCGGCGCAGATGGGTAATCCGGCTTACTAAAAAGTTTTCAATTTCTTTTGTCGGTTCAACTTCAAAACGCATAACGGCTTCGCCAGGCTGTTTTGAAATGCCAAGCGGGTGACCGACGATTGTAAAGAGGTCTCCCTTGCCGTCTGCAGAAGGCATCTGAAGTTCCATCATGTCTTCATCTTTTACGGCTGCTTCAATCAGGTGTACCTTGCCGGAAAAATCCATTCCATCGGCTTCCAGAATTTCTGTGCGCACTGCTGCGGTTTTCAACTGATTTTCTGAAAGAATCAGGCGGCTGGAAATTCTGTGGGTAAGGCTTTCCTTAAGCTGCTTTTCCATATCCTGCGAAGCAAGGCTTGCTTTTAACTTTTTGAGAAGTTTATCTGCTTCAGGTACAGAAGTCTTTTTTGTTTCGGTAGCAGAAGCTGAGGAAAGTCTTGCTGTAATTTTATGGCCGTCGCGTAAAAGCGGGAAGCTTGAAAACTCTGATTTTGTTTCCGAAGATTTGACGTTGCCCAAAAACTCAAGGGAGCTTTCTGAAATAAATTCAGAAATATCCTGACCGGTCGGAATGCTCAAAAGATAGATTCCTTCTGCAAGCTTTTCCTTTATGTATTTCTGAATGTTAGGATTTTTCTCGACAAGAGAAATATTATTTTCGCGAACCTTGAGTACATAACCATGATAAAGCATTGCAGAGGAGTAAGAGTTGTACCATTCGGTTATGTTGATTTTAAGGTTCTGCGGAATCTGATAATTTGTGTAATTGGAAATACAGTCAAAAATTGAATCCGGATTCCAGCCTGCATCAAAGCCGTTTGCAGCAGACTGTCTTGTAATTTCAAACTCAGTTACTACGCCGCATTTTTTGATCATCATAAAATCAGTTAGAGGAAGCAGCATGGAAAGCGGAAGACCCGGGAGGAGAGTAACAGTAAAGGTTGAATCCAGATTCAAAACTTTTGGAAGATTGCTGCCTGGCTGGGATGTTAAAACGGCTACTGATGCAGCCTTAAAAAGTTCTTCATCATTTTCTGTTTTTCCAAGTTTCTGCAAAAGACCGAACTCCATTGCACAGTCAATCATACGGTCCAGGAGTTCTGCATTCTGTTCTGCATCACTTCCTGCTTCCTGACGTGCTGCTTCGAGAATCATGCTGAAGCGGCTTTTTCTGGCAAGAGCGCTTCCATCTGCAGTGTGTGTTCCGGCTAAAAAGGCAAGGCGAAGAATTGCAGAGCGGGTAAATCCGGTATCTGGAATTGAAAAAAGACAGTCGAGCAAAAGCTGGGCTTCTTTTTTAAGTCCGTCGCGGCTGAAGCGGGAAACTGCAGCCGCACACAAAAGTGCATATTGCTGAGGCTCGCTGAGTGCGGCAAAAGCTTTTAGGCGGGCTGCTTCCAGAACATAGCCTTTTTCATTTTCTGTAACAAGAGAAAGATTTATAAAGGCGGTTGTCAAAAGTTGAAGAAGTTTTTCTTTACCAGGGAAGATTTCTGCAAGGCGGTTCTTGTCGTTCTTTTTGATTGTGCCGTCAGACTTGCAGGAAATGCCACGGATTTTTATATAAGAAATAAAAGCGGAAAGCAGATTTGGTGAAATAGTAAAAGTGTCTTCTGTTGAAAGTGAAGCAACTTTGAAATCCGGGAAAATAATTTTTGAATCAAGATATGGAGTAAGAGCTTCTCGGAGCAGGGGATTAATTGCCAGGAAACTGCGGCCGGAAAGTTCATCTTTGTCGGTATAAATCAGAAGACGTTCTGTAAGATTTATGATTTCGGCGTAAAGCTCTGTTACGGCATAAGTGCCGGAGAAAAACTGAACCAGTGTGTCCTGGGAAGCCTTTGGAATCAGAGAGAGGGCAGTCAGAATTTCAACATCAAAAGAGTCCATGAGAGTGAGGAGGCTTTTGAGGTTTTCTTCGCGGCGGATAAAGCTTGCAAGCTGCTCGGTCAGGCGCTGCTTGTTGTAGGGTGTTTTTATTTCACCCAGGTAGAGGCGCATTGTGTTGAAAAACTGTTTGTCTGGAAGAGATGCAATTGCTTCCTGCCAGCGTGAAATGTCCTGGTTAATCATCGAGGTTCAGCTCCCCGTCGTATCTGACAATTTTATATTCATAGCCCTGTTCTGCAAGAAACTTCTGGCGGTTAGAGCCGAATTCTTCTTCTACAGTACTGCGGGTAATCAAAGTGAAAAAGCGGGATTTTCTTTCTTTCGGGCGGAGGATGCGGCCCAGTCTCTGGGCTTCTTCCTGGCGACTGCCGAATGTTCCGCTTACCTGAATTGCAAGGGATGCATCCGGCAGGTCTATCGCAAAGTTTGCAACCTTGGAAACAACAAGAACGCGGATTTTTCCTTCGCGGAAATCCTGGTAGATTCTGTCGCGTTCTGCAGTTGGTGTTTTACCTGTGATTATAGGGCAGCCTAGTTCCTTTACAATTTCATCCAGCTGCTGAAGGTATTGCCCGATTACAAGAATTTTATCTTCAGGGTAGTGCTCAATAATTTGACTAACTACCGGTAGTTTGTCTGGGTTCATGCTTGCGATTTTATGTTTTTCGCGGACACCCGCAACTGCGTAATCAATTTCCTGTGAAGCTGGAAGATCTATTCGTACTTCAATACATTCTGCACTTGCAATCCACTGGTCGCGTTCAAGTTCCTTCCATGGAACATCGTAGCGCTTTGGACCAACTAAACTGAAGACGTATCCTTCGCAGCCGTCTTCGCGGACAAGAGTTGCGGTGAGGCCTACGCGGCGAACAGCCTGCAAATCTGCAACAACGCGGAAAACAGGAGCCGGCAGCATGTGAACTTCATCGTAAATAATCAGTCCCCATGGACGTTCATGGAAAATCGAGAAGTGTGGGTAAGGTCCTTCTTTGTTTGGCCGCCAGGTAAGCACCTGGTAAGTTGCAACAGTGACCTGTTTTATTGTCTTTGATTCACCTGAATATTCGGCGATCTGGTCGCGTGTAAGGTTAGTTTTGTCTAAGAGTTCGTCTATCCACTGGTGAACGGCAGAGATGTTTGTCGTGATAATCAGGGTAGAAGTTTTGAGCATGTCCATGATTGTCATGCCTACGATTGTTTTGCCCGCGCCGCATGGCAGCACAATTGTGCCAAAGCCCGTTCCTGGTCCCTTGTCACCTACAAGCGCGCGGGCAGCGCCACTCTGGTACTCGCGGATTTCAAGAGGTCGGCCGGATGCTGTTGTTTCGCGGAGGGAAACTTCGAGAGGCTCACCATCAATAAGTGCAACTTCATCTTTTACCGGCCAGCCTGCCTGAAGCAGAAGCTGCTTGATTGTACCGCGGTCTGTAAGCTTTAGAAGGAAAGAAAACTGCGGAGCTGTTTCGTCACTGTCGAGAGTAGCAGTCAGCAGTTTTTTTACCGAATGATTTGCAGCAATTTCTTTATAAATTGGAAGGGAATCTGCAACAAGATAAAGATTGTGTTCTATGATTTTTTCTGCGGAACCTTCTTTCACAGGAACTTCAATATCCGGTCCTTCAATCAGCTTGATTTTTCCAAAGCGGCTTGAGGTTTCCTTGAGCCAGGCAATTACCGACTGAGGCACATCATAGCGGGCATACTTTTGAAGCACGGCTGCAGCGTCATCTGCGGAAAAGCCAGCAGAGGCAGCGTTCCAGAGCGAAAGCGGAGTAAGTCTGTATGTATGAAGATGTTCAGGAGATTTTTCCAGCTCAGCAAAAGGAATGAGCGCATTGCGGCATTCTTCAGCCAGCGGCGCATGCACATCCAGCAGCAGCGATCGGTCTCCCTGAACAATCAATGGATTTTCATAATTCATCGCAACGGAAAATTATAGCAGAAATCAAAAGAATATAGAACATAAAATAGAAAAAAACTTAATCCCGAAAAAGGTATTTCTGATGAAAAAATAATTGAAAGTTTGAATAAAATTTGCCAAAAACTTCCTTTTTTATGAAGGTTTGCACAATTATATATATGGAGGAAAAAATGGAATTAGAAGAACTGGGACCTGTGCAATATAGCAGGCAGATGCAAAAAAGACTGGTGGAGTTAAGAAGCCTGTTTCGGGGAATGACTGAAAGATTTCAAAATACGCCCTCCGGGCATCTTAGGATTTCACAAAGAAAGGGCCATCCCGAGTTTTATCACGTAACAGAAAATGGTGGATCACGAGGACATTATATTCCGGCAGCCAATAAGGAGCTCGCTTCGCAACTTGCACAGAAGGATTATGATGAAAAATTGGTAAAACTTCTTCGACGGGAAATATGGAGTCTGGAAAATTATCTGCGGTTGACTGCTGATGGTAATCCATATCAGAAATTGTATGAGGGGCTGTGTTCTGCGAGACAATCACTTATCGAACCTGTGACTTTGTCTAACTGTGAGTATGCAGAGCAATGGAAATTGATGATTGAGCAGGATTCTGGAAATAAGGGTGAAGAACTTCCTTTTGCGGAGGATTCTCATACGTATTACACAGCAAATGGAGAACGTGTACGTTCAAAGTCTGAGGTAATTATTGCAGATTATCTTTTACGAAATGGGGTGCCTTATAAATATGAGATTCCGTTGAAATTGAAGCGTGAAAGCATGCGAGGAAACGGTGCCTTGGAATGGGTGACTTTTCATCCAGACTTTATCTGTCTGAATGTGCGGACACGCGGGGAGTTTTACTGGGAACATTTTGGAAAAATGGATGATTCAGATTATAAAGATAATGCCGTTGGAAAACTTAATTTGTATGCAGAGAATGGCTTTTTCCCAGGACGGAACTTAATTTTTACAATGGAATCTGGGGAGGAAAGCCTTGATACAAGAGTAGTGGAAAAAATGATAAAGGAATTCTTAGTGTGATAGACCTGAGTTATGGGGTGAGATGCGAGATATTGTGTTGTCAGTCTGAAAATTTGCTTTCTTTAAGTTTTAAGTCTTGAGATTTCCGACAAAACTTCAGGGTGCTGTAATTTAGTCGGAAGTTTACCAGGCAAGATTTTGTATGAAAAGATAAAAATTCCGACAAAAAGGAGGGGCCTTGCGTTTAAGTCGGTATATTCTTTGAAAAATGACAGGTTTTGTAAGTGGAAAGATTGATTACAGGTGGAAAAACAGTGTGGGATTTCAGACAAAATATGGGTATATGCCATTTTTGTCGGAAAAATTTGATTGTAAAGTGTGTTGAAAGACTAATAACTTCCGACAAAACCACGGGGTATGGCGATTTTGTCGGAAAACTTGCCTTGCTTTTCGGGTATCCTTAGTTCAAGGCTAAATCGCCTTCTTTGATCCAGCCGAGCTTGCGGAAAAGCAAACCGAAGGCCCAGCAGAGGACAGCTGGAAGTACGATGCAGATCAAAAGGAGGCCCAGCCAGTCAGTAAAGCCTGGCTGAATTGCAACAGCGCCGTGGCCAATTGCAACTTCGCTTGGTTCGTACCAGCCGGTAACAACGCCAATCTGGCCAACGAGGCCACAGGTTCCCATTCCTGAGCTAACGGCAGCACCGTTCATTTCCATTTTGAAGAGGCAGGTTGCGATAGGACCTGTAATTGCAGAAGTGACGATTGGGGCAATCCATACTTTTGGATTTTTGATGATGTTAGGCATCTGGAGCATACTTGTGCCGAGTCCCTGCGAAAGAATACCGCCCCAGCGGTTTTCGCGGAAGCTGAGAACTGCAAAGCCAACCATCTGAGCACAACAGCCTGCAACTGCAGCACCGCCGGCAAGACCTGTAAGACCAAAAGCTGCACAGATTGCGGCAGAAGAAATAGGCAAAGTCAAAGCAATACCAACAACTACAGATACAAGAATACCCATCCAGAATGGGTGAAGTTTAGTTGTCCATACAAGGAAGCGGCCTACAGAACTTGCAGCAGCACCAATGTACTTAGCAGTTAAAACTGTGAGCAATGCACCAACGAGAATTGTTACAGCTGGAGTTACGATAATATCAACCTTAGTTTTCTTGCTTACAAGGCAGCCAATTTCTGCGGCAATAATTGCAATAAGCAGAACAGCGAGTGGACCACCAGCGCCACCAGTTACGTTAGCGGCAGATCCAACTGCAGCCAATGAAAAGAGAACCAGGGCAGGAACTCCCATAGCAAAACCGATTCCAATTGCCATTGCAGCACCAACTACATGTGCATCTGTGGCAAAGTTTCCTGCATCAACGAGAAACTTAAAAACAACATTGTCATTCAGGCGCAAAAGCTGCTGTCCCAAAGTCTTGATGATTGTTCCAATCAACAGGGAAGCAAAAAGTCCCTGAGCCATACCAGACATAGCGTCGATAAGATAACGCTTAGCATATTTGTTCATAGCGGTTATAACCTCCGGCAAAATAACCGCTAAACGGACATGTCAAGGCTTTAAGCGTAGCGTGCCTCGACATGGACATATAACACGGCCATTTTGATAAAATTGTGAGAAAAAATAAAAATGTTTCAGTAAATTACTTGGTAGATGTGATACGCGGTGCGCCGTGGCGTCGCCGGTAATGCAGGACTCTATGGACTCTGTCTGTTTAGTTCATCTCAAACGTAAAATCTTTGGATAAAGTAGCAGAAAAGAGGGGAGATGGCAAGTGGGGGAGGGTAAGCCTAGGGGAAATCCCCTATTCCTTGATATCCTTTTTAGGTTTATCCTTTAACTTAGGCAACCGGTTGCCTAAAAACTATTTTTTCATGTTTGCGGGTTCCTCCTGTATGTTTCCTGCATAATGAGATTTGCCGACCTGGGAAAGCCGTATTCCTTTCAGGTCGGCGTTTTTTTTGAGGAGTTTGCTTTATGGTTACTATTTACGACATTGCTGAAGCAACAGGCTACTCTGCGCCAACCGTTTCAAAAGCGCTGAACGGGCAGGGGTCTTTGAGTGAAGAAACCAGACAGAGAATTCTGGATAAGGCAAAAGAACTTGGCTATGAGCCAAACATTACAGCGCGCACTCTTACCACAAAAAAATCCCATCTTATCGGCGTAATTTATGATGATACAGGAATGAATATGGGCTTTGCCCATCCGCTTTTTTCTCCGGTGCTTACACGATTCCGCGAAAAAATAGAGGCAGCTGGTTATGATATCATCTTCCTTTCACGTCATTTTAATATGACATATTTTTCACACGCAAATTTCCGCTGTATTGATGGAGTTATCATTATAAATCCGGCAACAAATACTCCGGCAGATTTTCAGGATTTTATAAAAACTGATTTGCCACGCGTTTCTACAAACTCTGTTTTTGAAGGGGTTCCTACAGTAATTACAGAAAATGTTCAGAGCGGCTATGATGCAGCAGAATATTTAGTAAAACATGGTCATAAAAAAATAGCTTATATTTCGGCTCCGGTGAATGGTATTTCTACAGCGCCGGATGAACGCTATGAAGGTTTTAAGTCTGCCCTGGAGCATTATCAGCTTTATGATGAAAGCTTGTACGAACTCAGTGCCGACTGGACAAAAGAATGCGGCGCCGAAGCCTTTGGCCATCTAATAAAGCGCCGTAAGGACATTACTGCTGTTTTTGTTACAAATGATCAGCTGGCCTTTGGCGTTTACGAGTATGCAAAAAAACATGGAATCCGCATTCCTGAAGATATTTCTGTAATCGGTTTTGATGATGAAATTGCTTCTGAATATTTAGGTCTCACGACCTTCCGTCAGAGCACAACAGAAATTGCCGACATCGCCTCTCAACTGATGCTGGACCAGATTGATGGTAAGCAGGTTCCGCCACTTATCCGCTGTCGCGCAGAAATTGTAGAGCGTGAATCAGTTAAGACGGTAAAAAGCTTCAGACTTTTTTAAGCCTTAGGAAGTAACCGAAGTTACCACAAAAGTAACCAATGTCACTATTGTTTTTACGCCTTTTTATCCTATAATAAAATTCAGGAGGCGCAAAAATGACTTCAATGCTATTAAATGTAATTCTTCGTACAATACCAAAAACTGATGCGAATGAATTTGAAGATTCAAGAATAATCATAAAACCAAGAAGCGAATGGAAGAATGATATTGTAAGCTACCTTCTGCTTTTTGTTATTTCGATCGCAGTTTTTCTTTTGACCGACAAGCTTCCAATCCAATACGTCGGAACCTTTTTCTTTATCGGCGGCATTGTAGGCATGCTGGGTGGAGCTTTCTTTGCTCTAAGGGCTATCCTGGTTTATAAGTATTATTTTGAGATTTTCCGGGAGGAAGATATCAGAAAGCTTGATAAGCAGGAATAGGCAGGTGCGTATGCTTTTGGGAATAATGGTAGCAGTTTGTGCCGCTGCATATTAAAAAATAACGACAGGGAAGATAGTTACACTAATACTATTCGCTTTCAGAAAGTAAAATATCTCGAACGCAATCCGCCAAGTTTTTACTGCAATAAGTGTAAAAAAGAATACGACTATAGGGAAGGAACATGGATAAAAAATCATCATTAATCTTAGTATTACCTCTTTTCCTCTTGATTTCCTGCGGGGGAGTAACCTCTACAAAGCCCATAGAAAAGGATTGCGAGTATCTCAAAACCTTTTTGCCGGAGGTTTCAATTCAGTTCAGCCAGCTGGTAGATGAAGGTTTTGACTGGGAGCCCTTTTTTAAGGAACTCAAATCAATGTATGTGGTCAGTTCCTGGTTATTATTCAGTAGAACTACTCTAGACGAAAATGGAATAAATAAAGATGCCTTTGCAAATGCAGTTGCCATGGCAATGCAGAAAACCTTGAAAAAAAAGGATTCTCACATTTCTGCCCGCGGAGATGTTCAGGCTATATACTCTTTTTATCCGAAAGTCATTTACAAGAGTGACCTTCTTTTTGAAAAACGCGCTGACGGCTTTTATCTTGTGCAGGGTAGTTCCAAAAATGTAGAGCCTGGTATGAAATATACAGGTGACGAAGAAAGCCTTGTTCCGGAATATACAGATGAAAAGCTTTTATATCGTTTTGTTGTAATTAAAGATTTTCTTGTAATAACGAAGGTAAAAATCAATCTGAATGGAAAAAATAAAACTGTTCCGGTTGAAAGGGATAATCTGCAGCCAGAAGACAGCGAGGATATTTGGTTTGAAGAAAAGGACGGCATTCTTACTGTTGCTATTAAAACAATGAGGCCTCGCCTGGAAAAAAACACAGAGGCTTATGAAGCGAATGTTGAAAAAATCTGTAAGAAGATAAATGATTATTCGACTGTGGTTTTTGATTTCAGGGATAATGGCGGTGGTTATCTGGAAAGTTTTACACCCATTATTACAGCCATGATTTATGGAGATATTGATTCTGTTTATGATGACCGCATCCAGGTGGTTAATAATTATTTATATACGGGTAAAGTTGATATGCTTACCAGCACTGTTGCTAACCGCCGTATTCTGGAGGGTAATATGATGTCTTCTTTTTATCATGACCACAAGGCTGAAAGATATTATACATATCCAGAACCGGATGAAAAGCCAGATTTTTCCAACAAGGCTTTTAAGGGAAAAATATTTGTCATAACAAATCCCAATACCTGTTCTGCGGCTGAATATTCTTTAGCAGCTCTTAAATATCTTTTTAAAGATCAGGTAACTCAGCTGGGTATGAAAACAGCCGGTATGCTTGATTTTGGTGGGGCATACACCTACATTCTTCCTGACTCAAAACTGAAAATACATCTTTGCTGTTCTGATTTATCAGAAATGATGGTGCTTGGTCAGGGTAGCGGCTGGCGCGGAGACACAGAAGGCTTTTATCCGGATGTCTGGTTTCTTACAGGAAGCGAAGATAATATCAGAAAGTATATAGCGGAAAACTCAGCCCGCTAAACTTAGTCCATAGATAAAACAAACTGACTCAAAACAATTTTGAGGGAGTTTGCGTTGCGGCAGCCGAAATACTGAAGAATAGCATTCATCTCTTTTTTTACCAGAGAAAGAGAAAGCTTTGTTTTCATGGCTATTTCGCCGTAAGTCTTATTCTTTGCCATTGATTCATACAAAATCATCTGCTGGCGTTCTGAAATACCATATTCTTTTAAGTGCATAACCTCGCCGGGTTTTGGCAGGTGTACAGCTTTAGAAATATAGAGCTCCTGCTGAATTGCCGGTATAAGAGCCTTTAATTTTTTTGTATATGTCAGAATTATGCAGTAAAAGCCGCTTGCAAAAAAATATGTACAGCCTAATGCCATCCAGAAGCGTTCTCTTCCATATGGCAGAGTGCCAAGCAATGCTATTGTAAAGCCAAGATATAGGGAAACTATAGTTATTTTTTGTTTTTTTCCGCTTAATCCGCCATTTAAATAAATAAGAACAATTGCTAAGGAGAACAAAAAAACTCCAAGGCTTTCATAGCCTGTTAATGAAGAAAAAACTGCTTCAAGTAAAAGAACAAGAATCAAAAAAATATGCTTTTCAGGAAAGAAAAAAATAAAAACACAAACAATTGTAGAAATACAATTAACAGCAGGGATTACAATCTTGTAATAAGGAATAAGTGTTGTTCCGGACCAGTCTTCCTGTAAAAAAATACTGCAAAGGGATGCAATTAATAGAAAGACAAAACCGCCGGAAGCTAAATATTGAATAGGCTCTAATTTCTTAGACTTTTTTTCTTTTTCCATAATTAGGACAAGTATATCACGAGACTTTACAGATTGCAAAACGAATATTTGCAAAAAAAATAAAAAAAACATGTGAAAAGTAACCGAAGTTACTTTGTAACTTCGGTTACTTTTTGCTTTCTACCCTTTACAAGATTCATTTTAGGGCTGATGATAAGAGTATCTGAAAGTTTTTTTATTAAAAAATGAGGTTATGAAATGAATGTATCAAAGCGAGTTCTGTTTTTTAAATCAAAGAAGGCTGGTCATCTGCTTTTTTGTGGCAATTCCAACAGCTTTTATCAGATAGAAGATGAACTTGCTCCCAAAATAAAAAAAATGCTGGAAAGTGGGGACTGCACAGAGCTTCCTGAAGATATTATTAAAGAATTTACAAAAAGTGGAGTTTTATTAAATGAAAACGAAGATGAATTCTTTAATAGAATGAAATACATTTCTTATTTATCCAGATTTGATAATTCATCTTTAACATTGACTATTGCTCCAACTATGGCCTGCAATTTCTGCTGTTCTTATTGTTATGAAGGAAATCGTGTTCATAATTCTGTTATGTCAGATGAGATAATGGATGCCATTATCAACTATATTAAGATGAAGGAAGTTAAATCTTTACACCTATACTGGTATGGAGGAGAACCTCTTTGTGCCTGGCCAAAAATTCTGCAGTTTAATGAAAGAATAAAAGAACTGAATATACCCAACTATACTCAGAGAATTGTTACAAACGGTTCTTTGATGGACGAAGAAAAAATAAAATATTTTATTGACAATGATTTTAAAACTGTTCAGATAACTTTAGACGGAAACGAAGAAGTTCAGAATAAACGCCGCCCTATGAAAAGTGGAGGCAATTCCTATGCTGCAATTATTGGCAATCTGGATAAGGCTTATAAATATTGTAAAGAGAATAATAAGACTATCAATATTGTAATCAGAATAAATATAGATCAGGATAATATAGATATATATCCTTGTCTCCACAAAATGCTGGAAGAACGCTATGAAGGAATGTTTAGTATTTATCCATCTTTTGTAAAAAACTATCTTGAAGCAGATTGTCATGCAAATAATTGTCTTACATTTGAAAAATCAGCTGATTTCATCATTAATCTTTCAAAGAAATATGGAATCTATACTCTCAGCCTCTTTCCAAAACAGAACATAATATTGAGTTGCCCGGCTCAAAAGGTAAATACTTATGTAATTGGTTCAAATGGTGATATGTATAAATGCTGGGATGATATTTGTATTGAAAGCAGAAAACTTGGAAATATTCTTACCGGCATAAAAGACACTCATAATATTAATCCGCTTTTTGTAATGAAAAGCTCTGCTTTTGAAAATGAAAAATGTAAGAACTGTCTCTTCTTATTTTCATGCATGGGAGGCTGTGCCCGTTCAAGATTTACAAATGAAGAGGCAAAGTATGAAGTGAATCCATTGTGCCATTATATTACTAATAATCCGCAGGAGTTCTTAGAGGAATACTATGAACTCAAGATGAAAGGAAAATAACTTTACGTTGTAAAGTTTTAATAAAACAGCTTTGCTGTAAAAAAAATCTGCATAAAGCAGATAAGGAGTTCAAAATGAAAGCTATAGAAAGCTTTAGCGTGTCGGAATCTTTCGGATTGAAAGATTTGAACCTTGATGAAATCGAAAACATCAATGGAGGGGCAACTGCAAGTATAGGTTCATGTACAAATATTGGATCTGTAATAATTGACGGTTTAAACGGCCCAATTCTTACAGGAGCCGTTGGACCGACAAATCCACCAATTTCTGGTCCTGTTGTAATCAGTGGTCCATCTGGTGGCAGCGGCGGAAGCAGCGGCAAATAAATTTAACTGGCTAGAGTTAAATCCAAAACTAAAGGTAGCTATCTATAAGACAACGAAATCCTTATAGATGCTACCTGTTAAAAAAGAAGTCCATTATGGGAGTAGAAAAATGCGAAAAATTATAGTTATGTTTATTATTGTTTCTTTTGTTACATCATGTAAGTCACTAAAAAAACAAGTAATAAATAACGAATATGAAAAAGATTTTGCAGCTAGAGAAGCTCCATATGATAATTGTTTTGCGATACTTCCATTTACATTGAATTATACACAATCAGGATGTTATCCAATAATAAAGATAAACAATTCGTTTCTTTTACTTGATACTGGAGCCAATTTTACTTGTGTAAGTGAAAAAGGTGTATTGGATTTATTTTATAATAGTTATGAAGTTGTAAAACAGCAAAAGATGCTCATGCAAGAAGATGGAAATATCAATATTTGTAATCAGCAGATTGGATATTGGATAATACCTTCTTATGATGGTGCTAATAAAAATATACCCTTTTATTACACAAATTACGATTTTAGTATATTTGATGGATTAGTTGGACAAGATTGTTTTACAGAATTTTCAAATATAATTATAGATTATAAAAACAAAGTAATTGTTTTTGACGGTGAAAATATCAAAGGTGAAGAAATGCCAATGTTTATTGATGCAGAAGGGCTTTGTTTTATTGAGTTTACCTGTAATGGAATAAAGGAAACAGGCCTTATAGATACTGGTTCTCAATATTTCATTTTGCGGTCTTCTTTTTTTGAAAAGGCATGTGAGTATAGCCATATGTCAGCTTCTGAAATAGAAGAATTAAAAAATCGCAAAATAAACCTTACAGAACCAACGAATTATCTTTTTCGCGAAGTTAAAATTGGAAAAAACAGATATAAGAAAATGAAAGCCAGATTGGCTTCTGATTCGCAAATTCAAATGTCTGATGAAGCGAGAGGAAGACTATCTGAATATTCTTCATTAGGTTTTCCATTCTTTGAGAATAAAATAATTCAATTAGATTTCCGGAATAAGATATTTCGAATTATGAAATAATAAAAATGATGTATTTTAGAGATAAAAAAAAGTATTATATATACATTTCGATTCTCTCGATTATGCTGGTGCTTTCAATTGTAAAATTTATAATTGGGTATCCAGTTTATTTGTTATACATATTCTCATTATTATCATCTGTTATTATTTTAAAATGTGAAAACGGCAGAATAAATAATGTACAGCAAAAGCCTGTATCTAACTGGTCAAGAATTATTATTTTAATTATCCTGTCTGCCGCCTTAATAGTTCGTTGCTTTTTGCAAATAAGAATCAATAGAAATTTTAATATTCATACTGATGAATCAGTTTTAATAAAACTTCGATGGTTTATTGTGTTTTTAATTTTCGGTTTCTTTGAAGAATTATTAATAAAACTGGTTTTATATGAAAGAATCATACAGAGTAAATTACCAAAAGTATTATCAATAGTTATCTGTTGTATTTATTTTACACTGTTACATAAAACAGAAACTTATTATGGCTATATAGGGATTTTTCTATATCAGCTGATAACACTTTTAATGTATGATAAATATCCGAATATTTATGTTTATTCAGTTTATCATTGCTTAAGGAATTTTATTTTTTATATATAAAAAAAGAGGTTAAAAATGGCATATTCAATTGAACCGGCATATCTGGTACAAAATGAACTTACACGGTTGATAATTAAGGCGGGGACAGATCCGGTTAATAAATGGTTTTTTACGGATGGGGCTTTTACTCCGGATTCGCAGCTGGAGCGCACTCCTAATACCTGGATGCATGAAAACTTTGTTGTAATAGAGAATAAGCAGGTTCTGGCATATTTTGAGGCTTTCTGGAATAAACCTTTGAATATAATAACAAGCTTCCGCATGATTTTCTTTGAAAAGGATAAAGCAAACACAATAGTAAAAGCTTTGTTTCAGTATTTTGAATATCTTTTTATTTCACGAGGTTGTAAGGCTTTTAACTGGATTGTTGCCGAAAAAAATTATCATGCCCACAGAATATATGAAAAGTTTATCAAAAAATATTTCGGGCATAAAGTTGGAATGCGTCATAACGGACAGATGGCCTACAACGGAGAAATAAGTGATGTTTATTTATATGAAATAACTCAAGAAGAGTATATGAAATGGAAAAATAAAGAGAATTCAAAAGGCTAGGGGTGAATTCTTAATGATAGTTATCTATAAGGCAACGAAATCCTGACAGGTAACTGTTACATAAAAAAAAACTATATCCATAAAAAATTATGGAAGCAAGCGAGGTGCAAAAATGTTCAAAAAAAACAAAAAGGAAGAGCAGTCTGGTTTTTCTGTATTGAGTACAGAAGAGTTGTATGAGATTAATGGAGGCGAAAGTGAAAATGAGGAAGTAAAACTTCCTGAGAATGATGTTTCCAGAGGACCTCATGGTTCTGTACTTAGTTATTCAAAATAATGAGCACAAAAAAAATCCTTCGTTGAAGGATAAAAAAGGGATTCTGCTGGCTAGAGCAGAATCCCAGATAGATAGTTATCTATAAGACAACGAAATCTATATAGATACTATCACAAATATAAAGTTGTTTCCATAAGTCAGGGAAACAAAGTGAGGTATGCTATGTTAGCTTTACAAAGTTACGAGCAGGCAAATGGATTCTCTGCAGTTTCTGCAGATGAATTGTATTTCATTAATGGTGGTTCTGGATGCTGGAGTTTTTCTAATGGAGGACTAACTTATACTTCTGGAAATACTTCAGTTACATTGTCAGGTACACTAAAGCCTTCTGTAACAGTTACTGTAACTATCAGATTCTAGTTACAAAAAAGAAAGATGGGGATATGTTATTGTCTGCATCCTAAAATCCCCATCTTTTTTATGGAGATGATTTATGAAAAGAGTTTATGTTCTTGTACTGAGTTTTTGTTTACTATGTGCTGCCGCTTTTTCTAAGGAAGTTGAGATTCCTTTTACCTGCGAAAAAGATGGCAGGATTTCAATTCTTTTTTCTGATGATCAATTTAATTATCTTTTTTTTCTTGATACTGCCTCAACAGATAATGTTTTATTTAATAATGGATATTCAAAGCTTTCAGAAAAATTAGGAATAGATATAAAAGAGTCTTTAATTGAATATCTGACACAAAACAATCCGGATAAATCTAAAGCAGAAATTAATGCCTATGCAGAAGAATATATTAAGACAGCAGGTATACAATTCAATATAGGGGACTTAAAGTATAAAGACTTTGCAGTGTCGGAAGTAACCTTTGTTTACAGACCGGAGGAGAATTCGAAAATTGATTTTAAAAAATATGACGGTATTATAAACCTGGATTTCTTCGGCGACGTAAAGAATATTCTGATAGACTATAAAGATAAAAAAATCAAAATTAATTCGGCAGAAAAATTAAAGTATGCTGTGACTTATGAAAAGTTTAATCAGCTGAATTTGTATCTTGTTGAAGTTTCCTTGAATGGTGTTAAGCAGCAGGCTTTAATTGATACAGGCGCCAGCTGTCTTTTTTTGCGAGACAACTATAAAGAGTCTGGCAGGGTGACAGAAGAAGATCTGTTAAGTAGTTTACAAAAAGAAAAGTCAGCTGCTCATGCAGAATCAAAAATCAAAATAAAACTGAATATAGGCAAGTTTGAGGAAAAAATTACGGGTGTATATCCGGATATAAATAATTACAATTTAACGGATGGTGCAGAAAAGGTTTTACAGAATATAAATCTTCTTGGTTATGATGTTTTTAAGAATCATAAAATACAAATTGATTTTGATAAAAAGGAGTTCAGAATTGAATAAAAAACTTTTGATTGTTTTGACACTGATCTTTATAAAAACACTTGCCTTTACAAGTCCTAAACTTAATTTTTTCTGGCAGCCTGGAGAGTTAGGAATTACAAAGTCTACTCAGATGGAAAACCTTTTTTCTGGAGTTGGAAATATTGCTGAGGTTTATTGCATAGAAGAAAAGACAGGATTATTTGCTTCAATATCGCCTTTTAATATTTCCTTAAATTATACGAGAAAGCCGGATAACAATGAGCCATTACAGCAATGGACTCTTGATTCTATGTCTCTGGTAAATATCAAATTGGGCTGGCTTAAAGTTGTGGGGGAGTATTTTATGATTGAGCCCTTTGCAAAAATGTCTGCATTAAATCCCTGTGATATAAGTGATATAAATTTTGTTACGGCCATGGAGTTATCGTTTCATCTGGATTTATTTTCGGACTTACAGTTTCCTGATATTGGAAAAATAGTGAGCCTGGAGCTAGGTGCAAGATATCCCAGAAAAAAACAATTTAATCCGGAATTATTCTTTTCATTAAAATTAAATTTTCTATGCATAACCTTGCCTTTTGTAAAGTAAGGTATCCTGAAAAGTAACCGAAGTTACAGCGTAACTTCGGTTACTTTTGGCCTTTTTGCCTTTACAAATTATTGAAAATGATAAAAAGATGAAGGTATGAAAAAACTAATAAAAAAAGGCGTTTCGGTTATCATACCGACATTTAATCGGGTAAAGTTTCTGTATCCGACACTGGTTTGTCTGAGTAATCAGAAGGTTGAGGAAACTCTGGAATATGAAATTATTATCATTGATTCTGGAGATGATGAAACTGAGTCTGTTGTAAAAATGTTTCAGAACAGCGGAAAGGTTTCAATTATTTATGAAAAAATAAAGAAATGTAAGAACCGCTCTTTGCTTAGAAACACCGGGGCAGATTTTGCAAATTATTCAATTCTCTGCTTTCTTGATAATGACATGCTTACTCCGCCGGATTTTATTCAAAGACATTTTGATGAGCATAATAAAAATGAACACACAGTTTTATTGGGCTGCAGGAAAAGTCTTCTTCATTTTGATATTGCTCAGCTTGGCGAAGAAGCCCTGCAGACAAACTTTAATATTCTGGAACAACTGCCTTTTTATACAGACGAGCGAATCCGCCTCTTTAATGAAAATGAACCATGGCGATTTGTTTTCTCGCATACACTTAGTGTTGAAAGAGCAGACTATATAAAAGCAGGTGGTTTTAATCGGGAGTTTGGTGAGCACTGGGGCTTTGAAGATTTGGAATTAGGTTTTAATCTTCAGCTTGCCGGCTGCAAGTTTAAGCTTTTGACAGATCAGTTTACCTTTCATCAGCCACATTTTGCCCAGAGCAATAAAGAGCAGCATGAAATGTCTCATAATGCAGAACTCTTTATTCAGCTTCATAATTGTTTTGAGTGTGAACTTTACGAAAGCTTTTATACAAGTTTTGATGAGTTTTACCCGGTTTTAAGAGAGCTTAAAAAATCATTTGTTCTTCCTTCTAAAGAAACTCAGAAAAAGTATGATTTGATATTGGCCTGTCTTTTTTCTTCCATGGAAAATGTTTCATACAAGAATATGTATTTAGGCGCATACAGTATGAAGGAAGATAAATCCTGCAAAAATCTTTTGATTGTTGAAACTTTCTTCAGCCTGCCGGAAATCATTCAGATGTCAATTCTTACAGAAGCCTTTCGTGTATCTGATAATGTCTTTATTGAATCTAATGAGATTTCAAAGATTAATTCCTTTGTTCAGATTGCAAAAAAGGCAGGACTTATAATTGATTACAAAGCAGAAAAAGGCAGAGTCCTTTTTAAGAAGCAGGAAAAAACTAATTCTCAGATTTTTATAATGCTTCTGCCTGATATTTTTGAACCGGAGAAACGCTATGTTTATTCCTGGCTTGCAGCTCATATGCTAAAGAATGGAACTTATGTAAACATTCGCGATATGAAGAAAACTGAAAATGTCCGCTACGATGATTTTTATCTTCCGGAGGATTCTCAGAAGTTAATCGAAAATAACTTTGAGCGCTGCTTTGGAAAAACTACTTTGCAGTTTATTAATTCTCTTTCAATGCTGCTTGTAGATTCAAGTCCTGCTATTCCAAACTCAAAGAGAACCTTTATTATTCATGATGAAGATTATGCCTTGAAATTTCAGAGCTTAAAGTTCCGTATGTTCAATAATGCAAATCATCTTGATGAAGCAGTTTTTGATACTATCTCTTTTTTAAGTGTTCTTGAGGCAGTGGAAAATTATAAAAGAGAAAATAACAGTCTGGCAGAAAAAGACAGCTTCTGCTGCTTTATGGAAAACGGTTTTAAAGAAGATGGAATCGATTTGATTCTGGAGGCCTTTGCAGAATATGCAAAAGATCATACTTCTGCAAAACTTACAATCAAAATGCCAGATCCTTCTGCCTTCTTAAATGTTGTTTTTACACTTCATAATGATATTTCAAAAAACAGCAAGCTTTTCTCTGGCAACCAGAAGCGGGCCATGGATTTGATAAATCTGCATTCTATGATTAAAGAAAATGGCCTTGAGAACAAAGTTGCAATAATTCAGAAAAATTATTCAATCAGCGAAGTTGTAGATTTTGTCGCAAACAATGAAACTCTGCTCTTAGCTTCAAGATCCTGTTCTGTTCCGCCTCAGGTTTATATTGCTTTGCTTCTGGGTAAGAAAACAGTAATCGGTCAGCATCATATGATATTGAACTGGCTTCAGCCTTACTGCTCAATTGTTGAAGCAGCCCCTTATGAGTTTGCGGGAGAGTTGAATGTTCCTGCAGCATGTCTGAACCTTCCGTATGTTGCCTTCAGAATGAATTCTCAAAAGCTTTTTGAATGTCTGACGGAAACAAAAGAATTGCTGCCCGACGAACTAAAAACAAACATAGCCCGCGAGGCATACAGGATAATCGATACTTACTTTGTAAGAAAAAAATCCTTCGTTGAAGGATAAAAAAGGGAGAAAATAAGTTTGCTAACGCACTATATTATTCCAAATTTAATAGTAATAGTCTTATCTCTAATAATGATCAAAAAATGGGGTGTAAAAGCAATTCCGACTTTTGTTTCTGCCTGCTTGTTATATATATGCTTATTTATCCTCAAGGACAAAACAATTTATCCTGTTTATTTCATTATTCTGTTTAATTCTATTTTATTAATTCCTGTTTCAATTTTTATTTTTCTTTCTCTCAAAAGACAAAATAATATTCAATTGTTAAAGGAATGGAAAATTTGGATACCAGTCGTTGCTGGCTTATTTTCTTCTTTAATCATCAACTTCTTTATATATGATGGAATTGAGTCTTTCTTAATTACCTTGCTGGTTGCGCCAATTTATGAATCATTATTATTTCATGAAATTGTATTTAATACTGTAAAAGATAAATATTCAGAAAGGAAAGAATTTGTATTGTTTTTTTTCATGAGTTTTATAATTGCAGTTCTTCATGGTTCGTTTAGATTAAAAGATTTATTGTTCAGAACATTTGGATTTTTTATCCTTTATCTTATTAAAAATTCTAGAAGAGAAAATTCAAACTTCTGGCTGATTGTTTTAATTCATTTCTTAGTAAATTTAATTTGTCTTATCTTAGATTTAATAACGATGGGAACGTGAAATGAAACTGTAAATAGAATAAAAAATCCTTCGTTGAAGGATAAAAAAAGAATGCAGCCGGCTAGGGCTGGATTCTTATAGATAGATATCTGAAAGACAATGAAATCTCTTTAGATACTATCACAAATTAAAAGTGGTTTCCAAAAAGTGGAAACAAGTGAGGTATGCTATGTTAGCTTTAACAAGTTACGAGCAGTCAAATGGATTCTCTGTTATTACAGCAGATGAATTGTATTATGTTAATGGCGGAAGCCTTTCAACAGGTGCCTGTGTAGCAATTATTGTAGGCTGTGCCGTTGTAGGTGTTGTTGGTGGCGCCTTGACTGGAGGTGCTGCAACCGCTGCTTCTGTTGCTGGTATTCAGGCTACATTGACAGCAGCAGGTATTTCTGCTGCTGCTGGTGCAACTGCATCTGCAACTGTTACAGCAGCAGCTGTAGGAGGCGGAATTGCAGGTGGACTCGCTGGGGCAGGAGTTGGAGCTGCCGTTGCAGGTGCATTGAAATAAAAAAAAGGAACAGGTTTATCGTTGATGATAAATCTGTTCCTAAGGAGCAAGGTTATGAAAATTTATTCGATTTTAATGTGTTTATTGTTTTATATATTATTTGTTGTAATTACGGTTTTGTTTTCGAGATCAATTAAAAACAATAAAGAAAAATTAATTGAGAAAGTTTGGGGGTATATTGTCCTTGTGAGTTTTATATTCTTAAACTTATTAATTTCTATTTTTATAAAAGTTCTTTAATGCTTCATAATTGGGAGGGTACTAATGAAACCAAATAAAGTTTTATCAGCTTTTTTATTATTGAATTCAGTATTCTTAGTGATTTTCACAATTGTAAGAATTTCTGGTCCTGTCTCTAAGGCTATGAATTATATATTCATAGAAATCTGCCTGATGCAGGTTTTTCTAAGTTTATATCATGTTTATGTATTCACGAGAAATACAAAAAAAGGAAAAAAGAATTAAGGAAAAAAAATGAAAAAGAAATTATTTAAATACTTCTTAGGAATTACTATCTTATTTGTTTTGCTTTCAAGCCTTGTAAAAGGAATTCTCACAGTAGGCTACGTGTTGGTGTCAAAGCAGCTTGATGCAAACTTTCTTCAGCTTGCGGGAATCATAACAAATGTTCTTACCTGTGCGCTGGGAATCCTTATTTATATCTGGATGTATAAAAGCATTCAGAAAAAAACAGAGTATCCCGTATCGCTAACAGATACAATTAAAAATGACTGGCTCCGTAAAAGAGAAGTGTGCAATTCAATTGGAAATTCTAAATTATTCTTCTTTTCAATTCTTGCTGCGACTGTATCTCTGGCAGTGGTTTCGAATATTATCATTTTCTTTGTTAGACGTAAATTTGGAATTGCCACTCAGATAAATGTAATTACTTACATAGAATATCTGGTTGCGCCATTAATCGAAGAATACATTTTTAGAACAATGTTCTTTGATTATTGTGAAAAGAATACAATTAATCGCTTTATCATGTTAAATGTAATTATCTTTTCATTAGCACATATTGTTCCAATGCCTTATGTAATCATACTTGGAATCATGCTTGCTTATACTTATAAAAAGTATAACTCACTGATTCTTAATACAACATTACATTTCCTCTTTAATCTTTTGGGAATGATCATAATGCTAATTCTTAATTCTGTAATGTAAAAAAAAATAGAGAAGGTCAGTTTATAAAATGGAAAGCGTAAATAAAATAATAAGTATCGGTTCAAATTGTATCTCGCTGGATTTTCCAAAATATCTTGGAGTCCGCGAAAGGGGGCCTGTAGATAATTTTGCAGGTTTTAATATCTGGAATTCGCCTTTGCTTTTTAATAATGAATTCAAGAAGGCTGTATTTTGTGATAAATATAAATCAAGACCCGCTACGGCCTTTGAACTGAAAAAGTATTATTTCGAAGATAAGGTTTTTGTTTTTGAAAAAGGCTTCAGTATTGTTCATAATAATTTTGAATCACATAGATTCAGACATGGCCTGAAAAAACGAATCCACAATTTTCATAAATATTATAAAGCAAGCTTAAAAGATTCTTCCCTCTGGTATCTTTATTCTCTGGACTATTCAGATGTCAATTTATCAGAAAATAATCTGTACAGGATTAAAGCCGCCTTACCGAAAAATGTTGCCTCTCATCTTATATGCCTTGGTATCCGCGCAAAAAATCCTTTATTCCAGAAGTACTTCAAATATTATGTAGAATGGGACAACGAAGAAATATACCGCTGGGGCGACAAAACCCAGGGAATCGAGATAGCAAATCTTCTGGAAAAGAAATATCATGTTAGAATTAATTATGAGTAAAAAAGGATATTTATGAAAAGAGAAAAAAAGTTATTTGCCATATTTATAGTTTATATAATTGGATCAATTGCTTTCGCAAATGCAAAACTTGAAAATGATTTAGAGTATTTGCACCAGGTATTAACAGAAGCTTATGTAGGGTATGAATATAATGAGAAAGCTGGTTTTGATCTGGATAAGGCTATTGCAAATGTCAGAAATTGTTATATTGAAAAAGCAGAAGAAAAAGGACTCTCGTCTAACGAAATATCAGATGAATTACTAGCTGAATGTATTAACAAAGAGATTTACGAAAAATTAAAGGTTGCAGATAATCATTTTGCAATTACTTCGAAAAAATCATTATATGGATTTAAGCCACAAATATGGTATTCATCAAAAGTTTATTTTACTAAAAAAGGAAACGACTATTATGTTGCATTTTCTTTAAATCCGAAGATAAAGCGTAATTTAAAATACACAGGAAATGAAGAAAATCTTTTTCCGGTTATTTTCTTCGGAAAAAAGTTTTATGTGTTTGGCGCTTTTTTCGATCAAAGAGGGAAGGTGAAATTTTCTATAGACAATAAAACGTATAAAACAAAAATGACTGTAGGTAATATTCTGCGCAAGCATAAATCTGGTCATGTTGGGATGAAAAGAACAAAAAAATCTGTTTACCTTTCAATTAGTGATTGTCAATTTCTGGGTTATAATAGGAAAGATCATACATTGCTATTTAGAAAACTCGAAGATTATCTAATAGAAATCAGAAAGTCTCATTATGAAAATATTATTATTGATTTACGTGGAAACGGGGGTGGAATAGTCGGAAATATAACACCTGTTCTACAAACCATTAATTTTGAGGGTGATTATAAAAACCTGGAAAAAGTTACGAAAAAAATAAAAACTTTTAGAAGCAATAATATAAAAGATTCAGAACTAATTCGTAAGGCAAAGAGTCAATACCTGGAAGAAAATCCGGCTTACAAGATGTTCGAAGTTGAAGATTCTACTACTGAATACTATAAAAATCAGCCAATTCCTGAATATAATTTTGAACCGGCCTATAAAGGTAATGTAATTATATTATGCGATGCCTTTTCTGCTTCAGCTGCTGAATTGTTTATTGCCTATTCTTATATGTTTGAGAATGTATATTTAATAGGTACAAATACATCTGGAACAATCGATTTTGGAGGAGTGTGGGATTATTATCTTCCGGAGTCAGGAATTAAACTTCGTTTAGCAACAGAAAGTTTTAAGGAATCTGCTTTCTTACAAAATAATCCTCATTGGCATGGTGATAAAAAAGGTTTTTATCCTGATTATTGGTGTACCAGTAATTCTCTTTTACCAACTCTTGTTTCTATTACGAAGGATAAAAAATTACGTAGAAAGCTTCATGGCTTAAGTGAGCGGTTGCTGTAATTTTTGGTTGAAGAGTATAAAAAAGAGCCTCTCCTGGGAAGAGAAGAGGCTCAAATAGATAGTTCTCCGAAGAAAACTCAATCTACTTAGGAGAATATCAAAAAATAAATAAAGTTTCCATAATGAAAGGAAACAAAGGATGGATTGCAATGTTCACAGTAAGAGTAAATGAACAGGCAAATGGATTCACTGCTATAACTGCAGATGAATTATTTTTTATCAATGGTGGAAGTGGATCTACCCCTCAGCTTGATAAAGTAATTGCACAACAGAATTCAAATAACCAGTCATCTTCAAGTTCTCAGGAAGGAAAGAAAGACAGTAATTGGTCTGTATCGCATGATGCAAGTGTTTCTGGAGGAGTATCACAGAAAGAAGGCTGGTATGTGAATTTTAACTATCAGTTTCATGCTGAAAAATAAATAGGCAATATCAGAGTCTATAAATTTTATAGGCTCTGATAAGGACATTATATGTATAATAAATGTTTTTATATACTTGTTTTAATTACAATTCTTATTTCGTGTAAAACAAATACTCCAATAGAAATTAGTTTTGAAAAGGATGAGAAAGAGAATAACCATACATATATAAAAGTAATTGATTTAGCTACAAAGGAATTTCTTATTCTATTAGTTGATACAGGTTGCTATAAAAATCTGATATATGAAACATCGAATAGGAATACAAAAAAATTGGATTTCAAAATTAAAGGTAATGAGACTGTATTTAAGGAAGAATTTGAAGTACGTAATGAAAAAACAGATATCGATGGAATTCTGGGATTAAATTTTTTAGAAAAATTTGGAAAAGTTACATTTGACTTTAAAGAAAACAAATTAATATTATTTTCAGAATTAAAACAAGATTGTAGTAAATATAAATATGGCACCATGTCATATATGGATGAAATCTCAAAAAAAAGAATAAAAGATGCTGGTTATCAAATAACATTTCCTGTTTCGTATAACTCAGATAAATATTTTTATTTTATGTTTGATACAGGTTTTCAAACAAATTGTAGAACAATAGCGCTTAAGAATAAAAGGCTATTTGGTTTTGAAAATACGAAGGAATGGATTTTACTTGATAATATATATATTTATAATTGTTCCTTTGAAAATGTTTATATTATGCCAATGTATATTAGTGATTTAAGCAAAGAGATAATTGATATATTGCCGGATAATACAGGTATTTTGTCTCCTAACATCTTTGAAAATCATATTATACAATTAGATTTTAGGGCAAAAGAAGTTTGTATAGAATAACTTTCGTTGAAAGTTATAAAAAGTTTATCTAATGGGAAGTTGATGAACTTTATAAATTGGTAGAACTCTAAGAAAACTCAATCGAAAAAAAGTGTTCTATCGTAAAATCTAAAGGGTTTCTTAAAAAAGAAACAAAGGATGGTATGCAATGTTCACAGTAAAAGTAAATGAACAGGCAAATGGATTCACTGCAATAACTGCAGATGAATTATTTTTTATCAATGGTGGAAGTGGATCTACCCCTCAGCTTGATAAAGTAATTGCACAACAGAATTCAAATAATACAAATTCTGCGCAAAATAATTCACAGTCACAATCTCAAGGTCATCACACAGTTCAGGCTGGTGCTAATGTTGTTGTTGTTGGTATTCCTGGTTTACCTCCAATCACAATAGTAACAGGTCATGTAGATTATAAGTACGAAAAATAAGTAAAAAAAACTGATTAAGAGATATATAAAATTATCTTTTAATCAGTTGATATGCGATTATAATAAAATGAAGAAATTATATCTAATTATAATAATACTTTGTATGATGAATATTTCTTGTAATCAGGAAAAGAAGATTGAACTAAATACAGTTCCAGATAAGAATTATTCATTTTGTACTTGTGTAAAAATAATAAATTTAACTGATCAAAAAGAATTATTATTTCTTTTTGACACGGGAACTTATTATAATTTTCTTTTTGGTGAGTATGAAAATACAGAAAGAGTTATAACATTCCATTTTGATAATTATAGAGATGTTTTTAATGAGAACTTTATATGTGTGAGATCAGAAAATGATTTTCATATTAATGGAGTTTTAGGAATACAATTTTTAGAAAAATTTAAGATCGTGGAATTTGATTTCATAAATAATAAAATCATACTAGATGCAAAAAAAAATAAAGGAGAAGAAATAAAATATAATAAATTGCTCTTTGAAGTTGAATCACAAAATAATGAGATTTCATATTTAATAACATTACCAGTTTATTATTCAGAAAACAATTTTTGTAATTTAATTTTTGATACCGGTTTTGTCTGTAATGAAAAAGCCATAATTATAAAGAATAAGGGAATATTTCAAGAAGACGAACTTGATAAGAATAATAGAATATACAAATTAACAATAGGTAAGCAAATTTGGGAGTCTATACCTGTTATAACATTTTCAGAGACAAAAATGGTATATTCAACATTTTTACAATATTGTAATGATAATTTCGGATGTATAAATCCGGATTTTTTCCAAAATAATAGAGTTCAAATAGATTTTAATGATGATTTGTTTATTATAAAATAAATAGAAAGATAGGAAAAGAATATGAAATATTTCCAGCAGCTGGATATTACGGATTGCGGCGCGGCCTGCATCTCTATGATTGCTTCTCATTATGGAAAAAGGTTGAGTATTGCAGAGGTTCGTGGTCAGGCGGGAACTGATATTATTGGAACTAATATAAACGGTCTGCTTATTGCTTCAAAGAAATATGGGCTTAAGGGGACTGCTGTAAAGGGGAGTAGGGAGGCAATAACTCCTGCGCTGCCGGTTCCTTTTATAGCTCATATGCATATTCAGCGCGACGAGACAACCTGGGTAGATCATTACGTTGTTGTAAAAAAAATAAATAAAAAGACGATAGAAATCTGGGACCCGGATCCTCTTTATAAAAAGCAGAAAATCACCTACGAAAAGTTTTTTGAAAGCTGGACTGGCTATGCCGTATTTTTTGAGCCGGCAGCAGATTTTAAGAAATCTGAAAAAAAAGACAGTCTTCTGCTTAAGTTCATTCCCGTTTTTCTACCGCACACAAAGACACTCGTCTTTTCTTTCATTGCCTCAGTTCTTCTTCTGGCCTTTGGAATTATTTCTTCATTTTATTATAAGTATGTCTTTGATGAAGTAATCTATTCAAAGGCAGCCTTTTCTCTGCATACCCTTACCGCAGGAATCCTGCTGGTTACAATAATACAAAGCCTCGTGGGCACTGTTCGAAGTGTACTGCTTTCTCATTTTTCTTTTAAAACAGATCTGCAGCTGAACTTTTCATATCTGTCACATATCTTCAGCCTGCCTCTTTCGTTTTTCGAAAGTCGAAAATCCGGAGAAGTTCTTTCTCGTCTTGGAGACCTTGATAAAATAAAACAGACCCTTTCTTCTGCAGCTCTCAGTGGAATTATGGATGTGGTCATGCTTGTTGTGAGCGGCCCGATTCTTTTTTCAATCAACTCAAGGCTTTTTGGAATCTCAATTGCAACGGTTGTAATCGCTTCGGCAGTGTTTGTAATTTACGCAAAGATTTACAGAAGCTACTATGCAAAGTCTATGAGTCAGGGCGCAGAGGTTCAGTCTTATCTTTATGAGTCTCTGAACGGAGTTGCAACTGTAAAGGCTTTAAATGCAGAAGAGCTTGTAAACATTGAATATGAAAAGAAAAAGATGACGGCTGTTGCAACCGGCTGGACTCTCAATCGTTACGGAATTTCTCAGGGCCTGATAAGCGGGCTCATAAGTGGCATAAGCGGAATCTTAGTTTATTGGATTGGTTGTTCTGCAATTATTGGCGGAACAATGAGCTTTGGTACCTTGATTACCTTCAATTCGCTGCTTGGATATTTTACAGGACCTTTGTTCCGTCTCATCAATATCCAGAATCAGGTACAGGAAGCCCTTGTTGCGGCAGAGCGCGTAGGAGAGATTCTTGAGCTTGAAAAAGAAAAGGATGATGCCGTGCAGTATATGAAGCCTGCGAATATAGAAGGCCATATAAAGTTTGAAGATGTTACTTTTGCATATGGAAGTCGCCGTCCAGTTTATGAACATCTGAGTCTGGAAATACCTGCCGGCAGCTGGACAGCTTTTGTGGGGCCGAGCGGCTCTGGAAAATCAACCTTTGTAAAACTGATTTTAAAATTTTATGAAGCTAATGAAGGACGTGTATTTCTTGACGGTAACGATATTCGTGACATTGACACCTCTTACCTCCGCAGTAAAATCGGCTATGTGCCACAGGACATCTTTTTGTTTTCCGGAACAATACGTGAAAATATAGCTTTGCATAATCCTGATGCCTCTCTTGAAGATATTATCGAAGCAGCGAAAAAAGCCGGTGCGCATGAGTTTATAGAAAAACTTCCTAAGCGTTATGAAACTGTTTTGGGTGAACATGGCGGCGGATTAAGTGGCGGTGAAAAACAAAGACTTGCTCTGGCCCGTGCTCTGCTTGGAAATCCGAGCCTTATAATTCTTGATGAAGCAACAAGCAGCCTTGATACAGTAAGCGAGATGGAGATTCATAAAGTTATCAGACAGCTTAAGAGCGAAAAGATTTCTGTAATCCTTATTGCTCACCGCCTTACCACCGTAACCGGCTGCGACAAAATCTTTGTAATGAAAGACGGCAAAATAGTAGAAAACGGAAACCACATCCAGCTTCTGAACGAACACGGCCTCTACAGCGAAATGTGGAACGAGGCTGTGTAAGGAAATAAGTATGTATTTAAAAACCTTTGATGATATGAAAAAAACTTCGGCCTTTTTTATGCTTAAGCCGGTGAATGCGATTTATGGTTTTATTGTTACTGTTTGTCTTGCGATTGTGGCGGTTATAATCTGGGCATGTCTGGCCCCTATGGATGATGTTGTAAAAGCTTCTGTTTTACTGAGGCCGAGTCAGGCTGTTTCTTCTATTAAATGTGTAACAAGCGGCGAGCTTTCTGTAAAGAATTTTGAAAATGATGATATTGTTCAGGAAGGCGATTTGCTTTTTAGTCTTGATACGACAGCTCTTAAAACAGAACTGGAATCCTACAGACTTGCGCAGAAAAAAAATCTTGAAAATCTGCATGTTTATAAAATTCTTGCAGAAACAATCAGCAGCAGTAAGCTTGAGACTGAAGAAGATGATACTGATGCATATTTAAAATCAAAATCATATCTTCTGGAAAAATCCAGATATGAAACAATGGTAGAAGATGCCCGCGTAAAATACGAGCGCGAAAAAGATGCGCCGGCAGGTCTTAGAGTACCTCAGACAATTGCAGATCTTGAAAACCAATACAGACAAACAAAGCTGTCTTACGAAACCTGGCTCAGTAATCAGAGTATTCAGACAAATGAAAAAGTTTCCTCTCTGGAAACTGAAAGAAAAAGTTATGAAAGCCGGATAAGTGAACTTGAGCGTGCTATAAAAAATTCAACAATTTATGCACCGATTTCCGGCCGCATAAGTGAAGTCACAAAATTCAATTCCGGAGATTATATTCTTGCTGGCGAAGAAGTTTTAAAAATTGTGCCCCAGGAAAATGAGGCTCTTCGTGCAGATATTTATGTAGACCCGTCTTATGTTGCAAGAGTTAAAGTGGGCAACCCTGTAAAAATCAAATTTCCAGGCCTGGCTCCAAGCCGCTACGGAATGGTAGAAACAGAAGTTTCCCTTGTGCCCCCGGATGTAACGCTTACTGCAACAGGCCAGGCAGCCTTTGTCGTAGAAGCTGTTATAGTAAACCCCTACCTGCGAACTAAACAGGGCCAGACTGCAAGACTTCTTCCTGGTATTACTGCCGAGGCCCGTATAGTTACAGAACGCAGTACTGCTATGCAGATGGTTCTTAGAAAACTGGATTTTATTAATTAGGAGGATAACAAATATATGAAAGCAAAAAACTGGATATTTTTAATTCTTATCGTCGCAGTTTTGTTTTTCTGCTATTGGATGTTTGATTCTAAAATTGTAACTGTTAGCATTCTTGCTGCCGGTTCCGTTGTAAACGCATTTAACACAATAAAAAGGCGAAAAAATAAACAAGAAAAATTCGGAGACGAATGAAAATGAAGAAAAGAATCACCTTTTTATGTGTTTTCATTACTCTTGTTTTCTCAGTATTTGGAATTGAAAAAAAAGTAATTGAGACTAGAGCAGATCCTGTAATAAAGGAAGTGGTAGAGAAAGAACCTCACAAGATTATATGTACAAATGGTATGTTGTCTTTGAAAGCTGAAGTAAAAATGGAAGATGAAAGAGTGTATCCATTTGTTTTTATATTTGATACCGGGGCTGCAAGTTCAAGTATTCTGATGGAAAATTCTTCGGACTTTCAGGAATGTTGTGTCTATCAGATAGGTAATACTAACTATTTGTTGTGCAATGCTTGTTTTGAAGATTTTGAAATTGATAATTATTTTCTTACTAGAATTAATCAAGGTATATATGACTTAAGTGCATTAAAAAAGATTTTCAGTGATAAGAATTATTATTTTGCGGTTTTAGGTAATGACATTCTTATGCACAAGTCTTTATATCTTTCAATTACAAAAGAGTATTTTATATGGGGCAAGGAGAATACTTATAAAGAACAAATGGATGTTTTAGTTCCACAACTTGATAAAGTAAGATCTATGCGTGGGAATAAAAACTGTTATCAGTACTCTATTTATATAGAAGATGACTATTTTAAAAGTGATGAAAGTGATGCTCCTATTTTAGGCTTTTTTAATTCTCCAGATAAAACAAAATCGCGTTACTTTATTGATACCGGAACCTATTATATGGCTACCTCAAATATTGATTTGTATTATCAGGTAAAAAATCGAGGTTTAAAGAGTCTTGTGTATAAATCAGAATTATCACAAAAGATAGGTTACACAACAATTACAAATCCAGTTTTTATAGGAAAAAAGTTCAGTCACTTGAATGTAGTTAGTGGAAGAACCCCTGAAATGTTTAAGTGTTTAGGAAATCAGGCACTTGCTGCCTTTGATATTTATTTTGATAAAGAGGGATCAGATATAGTTCAGAAGATTTATTTTCAGAAGATAAATGATTCAGAATATCAAAAGTATCGGGCAGAAAATGATAAGACTTATTATTATCCTGCTGCTTCATTTGGCTTCAGGGCTTCTAATGCTTTAAATAGAGTAACAGAAAAAGCTTATTTTAATGGAAGAGAACTTCTTAAGGATATAGAGATAGGGGATACCATCATATCAATAAATGATGTTCCGTATAATCAGATAAAAGAATGGGAACTTCCTGATTCAATAGTAATTGAAGTTCAGAAAAAGAATGGAAAGATAAAGAAAGTCAAAGCGAAAAGATATTTATTGAATGAACAGTAATGTAAATTAGGAGTGAAAAGTATGTATTTAAAACTTTGTCCTGGTATGACTGCCGAGGCCCGTATAGTTACAGAACGAAGCACAGCCATGCAGATGGTTCTTAGAAAACTGGATTTTATTAATTAGGAAGATGACTCATATATGAATGAATGCAAAATAATTATATAGATTTAATAGTTTTGCCAAGAGAGTGTAAAAAAAATATTAAGATCTAAGAAAAGTGGTAATAATATTATGTTAGATGAAAGAAAGGAAAAATTGTTAGCTCAAAAAAGATTGTGTTCATTTATTGGAGAAAAAGGAAAGTATATATATGATGCCTTTTCTCAAAACATTTTTCCAGTAGATGAAAATACTTTTAATTATTTTTTTTCGAAATCAAATAATGATTATTCATTGCAAGAAAAACAGAATATATATGATTTTCTAAATTATCTTGATGCTTGGACTGGAAAAATACAATATGCTGAATTATCTGAAACACATTTAACAATAAATTTATCAAATAAATGTAATCTTAATTGCTCATATTGTTATCGCAATAAAAATTATAAAAATGAAATGGATCTACAAAAGGCGTTTGAGATTATCGATTATGCAGATAAATATTATAAAACAAATAACAATGAAATTGTTTTTTCAATCGACTTAACAGCAGAAGCTTTTCTTGATAAGGAAAAAATAAAAGCAATTTATGAAAAGATCAATGAATATAAAGATCATCAAAAAATGCGTCTCTGGTTTATGTCGAATGGAACTCAGATTACTAATGATTATATAGAATTAATAAAAAAAATGCCGATAGAACCGTTTTGGATTAGTCTAGACGGACCAGAAGAAATACATAATTTTAATCGAAAGTACTATGATGAACACGGTTCATTTTCAGATGTAATAAATAATGTAAAAAAACTTCAGGAAGCAAAAGTTAATATAAAAATCTCTTGTGTAGTGACAAATCATTATCCATATCCGTATAAACTATTTAAATATTTAAAAACACTAGATGTTTCTGGAATACAAATGTGTCCTGTCAGAAATGGCTGTGAGGTATCTTTGACATCTGACAGTCTTGATTGCCTGAAAAACAGCTATCATCAGTTATATGAGCAATTAGAAAAGGAGATTATATCAGGCGATTATTCTTCTGTAAGTCTTTTAAAAGAGGATTTTGTAATGCAGAGTATTAATTGTCTTATAAATAGAATCAGGCAACCGGGGAGATGTACCTGGGGGCAGGAAGCAGTGTGTGATGCGAATGGCGATATGTATCCTTGTCTTTATTTGATAGGAAATCAGAAATACTGTTTGGGCAATGTTAGTGAAAAAAAGAAAGGGTCAGAGTTCCTTTTCCCTATTACTGTAAATGACCGAGATAAATGTAGGACCTGTTGGGCACGTTATTTGTGTGGCGGTACATGCCATTATAATGCAATTGTAAGTAAGCAGTCAGAATATCAGACAGATGATATTGAATGTGAATTAAGGCAATTTTTGGTTTCTGAGTCAATTAATCTGATGATTAAATTGATGGAACAAAAAGTAGATATGAAGGCATTCGTAAGAGCTTTAAGTAGTTAATAATCCTTCGTTGAAGGATAAAAAGTCAGCCTACACCTGTAATGCAGACTGACTAGTACAGTGGAAAGTATTCCAAGCAAGTACGAAAACCATTGTACATATAATACAAAAAGCAATCAATAAAAATGTGATTGCAAAGGAGAATCATTATGATTAATGGTTTGTTTAAGGAAATTTCCGAAGAGGAAATGATGAGTGTTAATGGTGGCTGCGGAGGAGGATCTCCAAGTCCTGGAAATTCAAAAGCTACGCCTGAGTGTCATACATGTCAAATTGCAAAAGATTTAATTACTGCTACGTCATCACAAATGTTTGATCCACATGAGACTACTACTACTTCACAAGTAGCAGATATAGTTGCAGCAGTGGTTAATTTAGCAGCTCATGCGCATTTAGACCATTGTAATAAGAACAAGTAAAAAATAACATATTTAAAAAGCTGATAGTGCCTATTGTACTATAATAAATAGACTTATCACTATCAGCTTTTTGTTAGAACCTTACAGGAGGAAAAATGCTAAGAATGAAAAGAATAAAAAATATTATATATGAAAAAAATACTGTTTTAGGACTCTTCCTATTATTTATTCAATATTTTGTATTTCCTGTTCTTGCTTTATACGGTGTTATGTATCTGGGGTATCCATTTATAAAAAAAATATCTCATAAAGATGTTTATTCTGGTATAAATCTCTTTCTTGGTATAATTTCTGTTCCTATTTATCTGGCAGTTTATTTTTCTTACAAAAGACGTTTTGGTTTTTATAATCCCGAAACACGATTTTTTGAACGGAAAAAAAACAATTTAATTTATTTAGGTATTATTATGTTTTTTTTTGTTATAAATTCTAGCTTTCTGTTTGTTGCTAATAAACCGGATTTAAAAGTCTCTAAGACAAGTTTATTAAGCTGTTTAGGTAGTGCGCTGTTTGCAGGACTTGCTGAAGAGATTTTTTTTAGAGGGATCATTATTTCTTATTTAAGAACTAGATTTTCTGAAAAACAGAAATGTAATATTCTTGTTCTTTTTGTATCTTCGATTTTATTTGCTGTATTACATTTACTAAACATGCATTTTAATTTTATTACAATTATGGATGCATTTCAGCAACTTTTTGCCACTTTCTGTATGGGTATATTTTTAGGTTCCTTGTATTTAAAAACAGGTCATTTGTGGCCATGCATACTTATTCATTTTATCTGGGACTTATATATTTTTATTTCAAATACCATGTTATTTGGAGCGTCAGCCGTAAAAACGATTAGTCTTGTAATATACTTGTTGTTTGATGTATTTATGGGTATTTTTGGTTATTTAATGACAGTTAGAGTTAAAAATGAATTAATATAATTTAATTGTTTTTCTTTCCTTAGGGATGTTTTATTTTTTTTACATAGGAAAAAAATAAGAATCTTATGTGGAATAATTGTTGTGGCTGAAATCATTTTTATGTTTACAAAAAGTAACAAGCAGAAAACTGTATTCTCTGTAATGAATGCAGAAGAATTATTCAGCGTTAATGGTGGAGCGTATGAAAAAGAAATTTGTCTTTATATTAATACTCGGCTTAATTGTCACATTATATGGACAAGAAAAGAAAATAAATGAAATCAATCAGTCTGTCGTAAATCAAATAGAAGAATGGGAGCCGATTCATAAAATAATTCATTCTGATGGAAAGAATTTTATTATTGGAAGAATTAGATTTGATGATTCAAAAAGCTATCAGATTGCTTGTTTAATAGATACAGGTTGTCCAGTTTCTAATATTAAAAGAAATAAAGAAATTGATAATATAATTCATTCAAATATAAAAACTGAGGGAAAAATACTTGCTCAGGCAACGTTTGAAGGTTTTTGTATAAATAACTGGAATTTGAATGTAAGTACTTCTGATTTTTCTCAAGCAGAAAAGAAAGGACTTGGTAATGTTGATGTATATGGAATTATTGGAAATGATATTTTGATGCAAGATAATTTCTATATTTCAATAACAAAAAAAGAGTTTGCATTTAATTACAAGAAATCAAATTATAAATCTGCTGATGAAAAAAAGTATGACTTAAATCCATATGGATCAGAACAAAATCAATTTATTTATCAAGTAATTATTGAAGAGGATTTCTTTCGATCTCAATACTTGAATCCTCAATACCAAATAGATAAAAAGTCAAAATATATAATCGATACTGGGTCTTATTGTATTTTTACTTCGATTTCAGATTTTTATGAACAAATTGAGGTTCATAAATATAAATACAATATTGCACAGAAAAATCAAAATGAGTACGGAATTTGTTTGATTCCGAATGCGAAAATTTTCGAAAAAGAATTTTATGATTTATATGCCTTGGGCGGTAAGATTGGGCATGGAAATTTAAAAGTGTTAGGTAATCAGATTCTAAGTGCATTTGATTTATATTTTGATAAATGCGGAACGGATATAGTTCAGAACATTGTATTTGTTCCTGTTCCTGATGAAGATTATAAAAAGTATAGAAATCAAAATGATAAGAGCAAGAAAAAGCTTGATATAAAGGACTATTTATGAAAAAGAGAATTTTTTTAATTATATTTTCAATTGTTATATTTAATCTTATGTTTGCAACAGATTATCCAAAGCCGGAAGAAATGGCGATAAAAGAAATAACTCCTGGCTCGAGATATACATTAAAGATAATTAATGGAGTACCTGCAATTGAAGGAAGGCTGCAATTTTTAAAGGATGAAAAAACTTATAAAGTATTATTCTTCTTTGATACTGCTTATGCATATTCTTTCTTATTTGATTATAATCGTTCAGAAATTGAAGAAAACTTTGATGTTAGAATAAACAATAAAAAACAGGCCTTTGTGTCATTACAGTTTGGTGATTTTTATATTGAAAAAACAGTAATGCCAATAGAAGAAAAGGTTCGAAATCCCCTCCTTTCTCAGGAAGAATCTAATTTTGATCTCTATGGTGTAATAGGAAATGATATACTGTTGCAAAAAAACTTTTATTTGTCATTAACAAAAAAGGAATTTGGCTGGATAGAGAATCTGGAATTTATTAAGCCAGAAAATCTTGATACATATAAATTAAATAATATAATTTATAAAAACAAGACTAATAATTTCCAATTAATTTGGCCAACAATTTATACGGATGATAACTTCTTTAATAGTGAAAACTTTTTTTTATTTCAAAAATATGATGGAACAGGTTCAAGATACTGGGTTTCAACAGGATCTTATGAGATTAAAACTTCGTCAAATGATTTTATAGAACAAATACAAAAACATAAGTACAAGAATTTTCAATTAAAAGGTTTTGACGGGAAATATGGATTTTGTATTATTCCAAAGGCTACACTGATTGGAAAGAGCTTTGAAAATTTAAATGTATCTACATTACCTCTAAATACAAGTGAACTGGATAATTTAACCTTAAAAACAGTAGGCTGTCAGGTATTAGCTGCATTTGATTTATATTTTGATAAAGAAAATACAGACACCTTGAAACAGTTATATTTTATCCCTGTAAATGAAAACGAGTACGATAGTTTTAGAAAAAAGTGGGATAAAGAACAGATTAATAAATGCGAGCCGCTAATCTTTTATGTAAATAATCAAAATAAGATTATTTTAAAGAATGAGAAAGCACCGTATTCTCAAATATCACTTGGAGATGAGATTGTATCAATAAATGAAGTCCCATTTATAAATATTCTTAAATATGATTTAAAGAAAGGTGATGTTATAAAAATAAAAAAAGAAAATAACCAGTTGCTGGATATTAAAGTAAAAAAATAAATTATTCACCATAATCCGGCGGATTTTCAGCGGCAGCAAGATTTTCGCCGGTTGCGGCGGCCAGTGCTGCACTTGCGAGGTCGGCAATATAGCCGGCCTGAGCGGCTTTTTCTTTGGTGGTGCCGGCCTGGCCCAGGGAAAGGCGCTGAAGGTCTTTCTTGTCATTGCGCTGAGCATTGAGATCGCGGGCTTTAAGCAGGATGTCTGCGGCTTCGTCGGCACGGACATGCAGGCATTGGGCAATGGCACTTTCTTCTGCGGCGGCAAGATTTTCCAGAGTGAGGAAGGTACGCTGCAATTGCAGGGCCCGCTTTTCTCCAACACCAGGCAGCTCCAGAAAAATTGATTTTGTGTTTTCCTTTGTACGCAGCCTCTGGTTACGGCTTGTGGCAAAGCGGTGAGTTTCGTCTCGTACCCGTTGCAAAAGACGCAGGGCATCACTTCTTTTTGGCAGGCATATAGGAGTACTGTTACCCGGGCGGTAGATTTCTTCATCGCGTTTTGCAAGACCTGCAACAGGAATATCCAGACCCAGGGAATTCAAAATTTCTTCTACCGCATTTACCTGACCGATACCACCATCAATTAAAAGCAGGTCGGGCATGTCAGCCTGTTCGTTCAGCAGTCTTGTGTAGCGGCGGGAAACAGCTTCCTTCATTGAGGCAAAGTCGTCTATGAGGCCATCAGTTGTGCGAAGACGGAAATATCTGTAGTTCTTTTTATCCGGGTTTCCGTTATAAAAGCTGATGAGCGAAGCAACCGGCCATTTTCCGCCGATATGGGCAATATCAAAGCCTTCGATTCTAACCGGCAGTGTATCCAGACCAAGTTTTTCTTTGAGTTCTTCCATTGCAGGTGTGTCTCCGCGGTCGCGAAGACGGCGGACAATATCTTCCTTAGCATTCTGCTTTGCCATCTGAATGGCGGCAACGTCGCGGGGCAGATCGCGGGAGGCAACCATGATTACCTGGGAAGTAGATTTTTTTTCTTCATGCAGCCAGCGGGAAATATGATCAAACTCGCTGGTTTGCGGAATGTAAACCTGTGGCGGAATGGTATGGATATCATCATAAAAAACTGCCATAAACTCAGCAATCAAATCATCATCGTCGTTCAGAGATTCTGCCCGATAATTTTCACGGCCCAGCAGCTTGCCCTGGCGAATCTTAAGAACTGTAAAGCTTACAAGCTCCCCTTCGCTGTGGTAAGCAATGTAGTCGCGGTCATCAGAATCAAAACTTTCTACTATATTTTGGTTCTGTAAAACCATAAGGGCTTTAATGCCGTCTCGCAGTCTGGCTGCTTTTTCAAAGTCCAGAGCGGCCGCAGCAGCCTTCATTTCGGCCTGAAGCTCTTTTACTCTTTCTTCACCTTTTCCCTCAAGTAACTTTTTAATTTCACCGATGTATAAATTGTAGGAGTCTTTAGAAATTTTATTACAGCAGGGAGCCTTACATTGCTTCATGTGGTAGTAAAGGCAGGGAGTATCCCGCTTACGAAGAGTCCTGCAATGACGGATTGGATAGAGCTTGAAAATTGCATCAAGAAAGGTATCCAGAGCCGCAACATCCGGGAATGGGCCAAAATAAGTGGAACCGTCCTGCAAAATGCGGCGCGTCTTATAAATCTTTGGGAAATCCTCTTTTGTGATTCTCAACACAGGGTATGATTTACCGTCCTTCAGACAGATGTT